>Ga0190275_10000018_pt1 | contig 280083 bp, 284 predicted proteins | sample Popmic550T_FD_133745 | JGI IMG/M metagenome (GOLD analysis project Ga0190275, IMG submission 133745) | Populus adjacent soil microbial communities from riparian zone of Yellowstone River, Montana, USA - 550 T | ecosystem: Environmental > Terrestrial > Soil > Riparian zone > Trees stand...
ATTGCCGGTGGTGTTGACCTGAAGGCCGGCACCGGTGTTGCGCGCCATCACCACATTCCTCAACACCGCGCGTGCATTGCCCGTGCCGGTCGGCTGGATCCGGATGCCGGCATTGAGGTTGCCGGCGATGATCGTGTTGCTGACGAACAGCTCGCCGGCGCCGCTGGGCTCGAAGACGATGCCGGTCCCGTTCGGCGCGGCTGCGTTGAAATTCTCGATGATCGAATCCTCGATCGTCATCGAACCGCTTTGCAGGAAGCGGACGCCGCGGACGCCGGCGTTGATGCCCGGCGGGCCGCCGTTGATCGAGAGGCCGCGCAGGATCACGTGAATGCCGGCGCCGTTGGAGGTAACGCCGGTGGTGAGCGCCGCGAGGATTCCGCCCAGCGTTCCGGTGCAGTCGATCGTGATCGACTTGGTGGTTGTCACGGCGCCGAAACCGCCGGGATCGAGGCAGTTGATCTCTCCGCCCGCGGCGGTCTTGGAAAGGGCGCCGGCGAAGGTCTTGCAGGGCGCGGTGCGGCTGCACGGATTGACATCGTCGCCCACGCCCGAAACCCAGGTGCGCGATGCCTGCGCACTGGCTGCCGTGGCGTAGCAGGCGCCGAGCGCCCCGACCATTCCGGTCAAATAACGGAGTTTCATCATTGGATCTTCCCTCTCTCTCTTTTGGCAGGACTCTTACCCCGGAGTATTTGGAATCTACTCCATGGGGGACGCAATTATAGTCCAAAGCCAGTTGAAAATCACGTTCGAATCAGTCCTAGGCTGGATGATCCGCGTTGGTCCGTCCCGGGATGGCCCCGGCGGAATGGTTCTCAGGCTTTTGTGCGCCGGTCCCTGGTCGCCAGGGTCCTCAGCCTGAGAGCGTTCAGCCTGATGAAGCCTTCTGCATCGCGCTGGCTGTAGCTGGACGAGCCTTCCTCGAACGTCACCAGATCCTGGTCGTAGAGCGCTAGCGGGCTCTCCCGCCCGATCACGGTCGCATTGCCCTTGTAGAGCTTCAGGCGAACCTTGCCCGTCACATGCTCCTGGCTCTTGTCGATCAGCGCCTGGAGCATCTCGCGCTCGGGTGAGAACCAGAATCCGTTATAGATGAGCCTGGCGTAGCGCGGCATGATCTCGTCCTTGAGATGGGCCGCGCCGCCGTCGAGCGTGATCGATTCGATGCCGCGATGCGCGGCGAGCAATATGGTGCCGCCGGGCGTCTCGTAGATTCCGCGCGACTTCATGCCGACGAAGCGGTTCTCGACCAGATCGAGGCGGCCGATGCCGTTGTCGTGGCCGAGCTGATTGAGGCGGGCGAGCAGGGCCGCGGGCGACATATGCTCGCCGTCGATCGCGACGGGATCGCCGCGCTCGAACGCGACCTCGACGATCGTCGCCCGATCCGGCGCGTCCTCGGGCGAGAGGGTGCGCTGGTGGACATATTCGGGCGCCTCGACGGCGGGATCCTCGAGCACTTTCCCCTCCGACGAGGAATGGAGGAGGTTGGCGTCGATCGAGAAGGGCGCTTCGCCTCTCTTGTCCTTCGAAATCGGGATCTGGTGCTTCTCGGCGAAGTTGATGAGCTGCTCGCGGCTGGCGAAAGCCCACTCCCGCCACGGGGCGATCACGCGGATGTCGGGCTCGAGCGCGTAATAGCCGAGCTCGAAGCGGACCTGGTCGTTGCCCTTGCCGGTGGCGCCGTGGCAGACCGCGTCGGCGCCGACCGCCCGCGCGATCTCGATCTGCCGCTTGGCGATGAGCGGCCGCGCGATCGAGGTGCCGAGCAGATACTGGCCTTCGTAGAGCGTGTTCGCGCGGAACATCGGGAAGACGTAGTCGCGGACGAATTCCTCCCTCAGGTCGTCGATGAAGATGTTCTCGGGCCTGATGCCGAGCAGCTCGGCCTTGGCCCTCGCCGGCTCCACCTCCTCCCCCTGGCCGAGATCGGCGGTGAAGGTGACGACCTCCGCGCCATATTCGGTCTGCAGCCATTTCAGGATGATCGAGGTGTCGAGCCCGCCCGAATAAGCGAGGACCACCTTCTTCGGCTTGTCGGTCATGCGCCAAATCCACTCATGCGTAGCTCACCTTCTCATGGCCCATCATCCGTTCGAAGCGTTTCAGGACGATTCGGACTTCGGTGCCGTCGCGGACGGCGACGAACATCGTGTCGTCGCCGGAAACGGTGCCGGCGATCTCCAGCAATTGGGCATGGTCGATCGCCGAGGCGACGAGGTGAGCCGATCCGGGCGGGGTCCTGATCACCAGCATCTGCCCCGCCGCCTCGATTCCGATCACCCATTCCTTCAATATTCGCTCCAGGCGCCCGGCGCTCCAGTCGGCGGCGTTGATCTGGTCGGGGAGGGCGTAGGACAGGATGCCGCCGCGCTTCACCTTGACCGCGCCCAATTGCTCGAGGTCGCGCGACACGGTCGCCTGCGTGACTTGAAAGCCCTGCGCCTTCAGCCGCGCGGTGACGTCCTCCTGGCTGGCGAGCGCGCTGCCGCGGACCAGCTCGGCGAGCGCGCGCACGCGCCGGGCTCGGTTGTCGGTCATGGCGCGGCCGCCAGCCACGCCAGCACACCGCGCGCGGTGTGCATGCGGTTCTCGGCCTGCTTCCAGACCGCGCTCTTCGGGCCGTCGATGACCCCGTCGGTCACTTCCTCCCCGCGGCGGGCGGGCAGGCAGTGGAGGAACCAAGCGTCGTCCGATTTGGCCATCAGCTCCTCGTCGATCCGATAGTCCGCCAAAGCGCGGCGCCGCGCCTCGGCCTCGCCGTCCCGGCCCATCGATACCCAGACGTCGGTATAGACGATCTGCGCGCCCGCGACGGCCTCGGCGGGATCGGTGACGTGGCGCACGCCGTAGGGCGGCTCGGCGAGCGCATAGGCTTCGGGGCTGGCCAGTGTCAGCTCGGCGCCGACGGCCACGCAGGCCTGTGCCAGCGAGCGCGCGACATTGTTGTCGGCATCGCCGACATAAGCGATCCGCGCGCCTTCGAGCCGGCCGAGCAATTGCTTGACGGTAAGGAGGTCGGCGAATGCCTGCAGCGGATGATCGGTATCGGAAAGAAGGTTGAGCAAAGGCGTGTCGGTCGCCGCCGCCATCGCCAGGAGGTCGCGATGGTCCATCACCCGGGCGGCGATGACGGCGTGGTAGCAGGCCAGCGTGCGGGCGACGTCCTCGGCGCTCTCGAGCGTGCCGATGCCGACCTCGTCCTTCTGGATATAGACCGGGTGCGCGCCCAGCTGGACGGCGGCCATCTCGGTCGAGCTGCGGGTGCGGGCGCTCGGCTTCTCGAAGACCAGGGCCACGCCCTTGCCGGCGAGCGGGGTGCCAAGGTCGGTCCGTTCGGACAAAGCGAGGATGTCGGCGATGTCCCCGGCCTCCAGGTCGGCGATGCTGAGCAGGTTGGTCACCAGTCTCCCTCCTTTTTGACCATGGTGCCGATGCCCTGGTCGGTCAGCACTTCGATGAGCAGGGCGTGCGGCACGCGGCCGTCGATGATGTGCGCCGAGCCGACGCCGCCATCGACCGCGTCGGCGCAGGCGCGCAGCTTGGGGATCATGCCGGCGCTGACACTTTCGTGATCGATCCGGTCGCGCAGCTCGGCTGAGGTCAGGCGCGGCACCAGCGTGGCTTCGTCTTTGGCGTCCTCGAGCAGGCCCGGCGCGGCGGTCAGGTAGACGAGCTTCTCCGCCTTCATCGCCACCGCGATCGCCATCGCGGCCTCGTCGGCGTTGATATTGTAGGGCTGGCCGCCGGCATCGGCGCCGATCGTCGAGACCACGGGCGTGAGCTCCTGGTCGAGCAGTCCGTGCAGCCGCTCCGCGCGGACATGGGCGACGTCGCCGACGAAGCCGAGCGCCGGATCGCGCGGCGTCGTCACCAGCAACCCGCCATCCTCGCCGGCGACACCGACCGCCACCGGATCGTCCAGCGTCTCGCGGTTGATCGTGGCGACGAGGTCGCGGTTGACGTCGCCGACCAGCACCATGCGCACGATCTGCAGGGTCTCGGCATCGGTGACGCGCAGGCCGTCGCGGAACTCCGGCTCCTTGCCCATCTTCTTCATCAGCGCGTCCACCTGCGGCCCGCCGCCATGGACGAGCACGCAGCGCACGCCGACGCTGCGCAGCAACAGCACGTCCTGCGCCAGCGCGCGGTCCAGCGCCCTGTCGATCGCGGCGCCCCCCAGCTTGACCACGATCGATTTGCCGCGGAAGCGCTGGATATAGGGCAGAGCCTCGACAAGGATCTGCGCGGTGAGGGCTGGGCTGGTGCTCATGACGTGACCGAATTTTCCTTGATGTAGCCGGGGCCGAGATCGATCCCGATCATCCGGGCGCTGCCGGCCCCGCTGCCGAGATCCACTTCGATCTCGATCCGCTCGTTCTTCATGTGGGCGGCGATGGCTTCCCTGTCGTGATCCACCTCGATGCCGCCGCGCGACACGGCGATGCCGCCATAAGCGACGGCGCTCTTGTCGGCGTCGAACGCGACGCCCGCCGAACCCGCCGCGGCGAGCAGGCGCCCCCAATAGGGGTCGGAGCCGTACCAGGAGCATTTGACTAGATTGTTCTCGGCGATGTTCTTGGCGGCCGTCCGTGCCTCCGCGTCGGAGGCGCCGCCGATGACGGTCAGCATCACCATCTTGGTCATGCCCTCGGCGTCCTTCGCCATCTGCAGGGTCAGATCTTCGCACAGCTTGTGAACCGCATCGGCGAACTCGGCGAGATCGGGCTCCCCGGCGCGGCCGTTGGCGAGCAGGATCACGGTGTCGTTGGTGGAGGTGGCGCCGTCGACATCGAGCGTGTTGAAGGTCCGGTCGGCGGCGTCCTTGAGGATGCGCCGCAAATCCTCGCGCGGGACGTCAGCGTCGGTGGTGAGATAGGCGAGCATCGTCGCCATGTCGGGGGCGATCATGCCGCAGCCCTTGGCCATGCCGCCCAGGGTGAAGGTGGAGCCCTTCACCACCGCTTCCTTGGGCATATGGTCGGTTGTGAGGATGCCCCTGGCCGCATCGTGCCCGCCGGCGACGGAGAGCTTCTTCGCCAGCTTCGGGGTCGCGGCGAGGATCACATCCATCGGCAGCGGCGTACCGATGATGCCCGTCGAGGACACCAGGACATGCGCCTTGTCGATTCCGAGCGCGTCGGCCGCGGCCGCGCTCATCGCCTCGGCATCGGCCAGCCCGGCAAGGCCCGTGCCCGCATTGGCATTGCCGGAATTGACGATGATCGCCGCCGCCTTTCCCCCGCTCGCGGCGAGGCGCGCGCGGTCGAGCGTGACGGGGGGGGCGACGAACTTGTTCTGCGTGAAGACGCCGACGGCGGTAACCGGCCTGCCGTCGTCGGTCGCGATCAGCGCCATGTCATATTTGCGGCGCTTGATGCCGGCATGGCAGCCGGCCGCGACGAAGCCCAGAGCGGCGGTGACGCTCATTCTGAAATCCTCCCCTCGATTTCGAGGGGAGGGGGACCATGCGAAGCATGGTGGAGGGGCTTCCTGGGCACAGAAAGCCCCTCCACCGCACTTCGTGCGGTCCCCCTCCCCTGCAAAGGCAGGGGAGGATAAGAGGTGACGCTCATGGCCAGACTCCCGCGACCGGCAGCCCGGCCGTCTCATCGAGGCCGAGCATCAGATTGGCGCACTGGATCATCTGTCCGGCGGCTCCTTTCACGAGATTGTCGAGCGCGGCGATGGCGAGCACGCGGCCGGTGCGCTCGTCGTAGCGAGCGGTGAGGTGGACCGCGTTGCAGCCCAACGTCCATTTGGTCGAGGGCGCTCGCTCGGAGACGTGGACGAAGGGCTCCCCGGCATAGGCCTCCCTGAGCGCCGCCAGCGGATCGCAAGGGCCCCTGGCCCTGGCTGTGCAGGTGGCGAGAATGCCGCGGTTCATCGGTGCGAGATGGGGGGTGAACAGCAGCGTGCCGCCGAGCGCCATCTCCATCTCGGCGGTGTGGCGGTGGTTGAGCAGGCCGTAGGCGGTCATGTTGCCGTCGACCGTGTTGAAGTGAATGGTCTCCTTGGGCGCCTTGCCGGCGCCGCTGACGCCCGAAGCGGCGTCGACGGTGATCGTGTCCGGATCGATCAGGCCGAGAAGCGGCTTCAACGCCAGGATCGCCGCCGTCGGGTAGCAGCCCGCCGCCGCGACGGCCGCGGCGCCGGCGATGGCGCCGCGGTTGAGCTCGGGGATGCCGTAGACGAAGCGCCCCATCAGCTCGGGCGCGAGATGCGGCTCTCCGTACCAGCGCTCATAGGCGGCGGCGTCGTCGAGGCGGAAGTCGGCGCCCAGATCGACGAACGGGACGCCGCGCGCGAGGATGCCGGGGGCGATCCTCTGCGATTCCCCGTGGGGGAGGGCGGCGAAGGCGAGGCCGATGTCGTCGAGCGCCGCGGGGTCGAACCGTTCGATCAGGGCGTCCGGATAAGCAAGCGACAGATGCGGGTGGACATCGCTCAGCCTCTGCCCGGCCTGGCTCTCCCCGAACAGCCGCGTCGGCCGCAGCCCGGGGTGGCCGGCGCACAAACGCAGCAGCTCCGCTCCCACAAACCCCGAGGCGCCAAGGATGGCCGAGTCGATCATGCCGGGCATATGCACATACATGCATATTTATGCAATAGCCGGACAAAGAAAACGCCCCGGGCGCGAGCCCGAGGCGCTTCGAATCAGCGATTCGCTAAGGCTTACGGGCTCTCGGAATCATCGTCCTTGGTCAGCTCGATGATGCCCCAGATGATGAGGCCGAGCACGACGGCGCCGACAATGTAGACCCCGATGCCGCGGCGGTCATCGAGATCGCTGGCGTCCTGAGCCGCAGCGCCGGCGCGCGCGGCCGGAGCATTGCCCAAGCTGAGCGACTGGGCCGACTGGGCAACCGCGGCGCTGCTTGCGGTGATCATGGAGAGGGCGACGAGCGCCGACAGTTTCTTCGAAAGCATTTACATTCTCCCTTGGCTCATGCCCGGCGGATGCCAGGCGATAGGAGCCTTCCGGCCAATATATCGAATCGGCACGAACCGAACCCTTTAGCCCGCCCTGTGTTCCAAATCCATGACAAAACGCAAAATAGTTACGGTGGCGCAACTTTCCTCATGCTTGCCGAGTGCGGATCCAGTCGGCGACCACTGTCGCCAGGACTTCCAGCGGCATGTCGCCGTTGAGGAGGACGGCGTCGTGGAAGCTCTTCAGGTCGAAGCGGGGGCCGGTGCGCGTCCGCGCCTCCTCGCGCAGCCGCACGATCTCGTTATGGCCGATCTTGTAGCTGCACGCCTGGCCCGGCCAGACGACATAGCGTTCGACCTCGCTGGTCGCCGAAATCTCGTCGAGGCCGACATTCTCGGTGAAATAGCGGATCGATTGCTCGCGGCTCCAGCCCTTGGCGTGCATGCCGGTGTCCATGACGACGCGGGCTGAGCGGTACATGAAGCTCTGGATCATGCCGATCCGCCCGACCGGGAAATCGGCATACATGCCGATCTCGTCGGCGAGCTGCTCCGCATAAAGGCCCCATCCCTCGCCATAGGCCGGGATGCCGATATTGCGGTGGAGGAGCGGAATCGACTGGTTCTCGAGCACGATCGATCCCTGCCACAGATGGCCGGGAATGGATTCGTGATGGGTGAGCGTCGGCAGCGCCCATTTCGGCCAGATCCGCGTGTCGACGAGGTTGATATAATAGGCGCCCGGCCGAGTCCCGTCGAGGCTCGGCCCCTGGGCGTAGCCGCGCGGCGCGCCGAGCTCGATCGCCGGCGGCACGCGCTTCACCTCCATCGGCGAACGCGGGATGGTCGCGAAATATTCGGGCATCCGCGCGCGCAGCACCTCCATCTGGCGGGCGAGGTCGGCGAGGAGCTCGGCCCGCCCGGCGTCGGTGTTGGGATAGAGAAAGCGCTCCTGGCGCCCCAATTCGGTGATCCGCGCGCCGACGCTGCCGCGGGTCAGTCCTTCGCGCCGGAGCAAAGGGTCGGCCTGTGCGGTGAGCTCGGCCATCTGCGCGATCCCGATCTCGTGCGCCTGATCGGGGGTCAGGCTGGTCGAGGTGTGGAAGCGCAGGCATTGCTGGTAGAAGCGCTCGCCCTCGGGAAGGCTGCCCGCGGCCGGGCTGGTGCCGGCGCCGCGGCGAAGCTCGGTCAGGACCGCGATCTGGCGGTCGAGGGCGGCCGCCAGCCGGCCGTCGACGATGGCGGCGGCCTGCGTCCCCCAATCGCCTTCTATGCCCTTCTCGCGCGTGCGCCGCACCAGCGAGCGGACCAGCCCCGATTCCGGTCCCCGCTCGCCGCGCAGCGTGCGCGTCTGGGTCAGCGCCTTGTCGATGACGTAGACGGGTGGAACGACGCCGCGCCCGGCGTCGGCGCGGGCCTGGTCGACCTCGAAATTGACGTTGCGCGCGAAGGCCTCGAGCCGCGAAACATAAGCGTCGGCGTCGGCACGGGTCTCGATCTTGTGCTGGCTGTCGAGGAAATCGGGGACGTCCTGATAGGCGCCGGTCAGCTGCGACAGGACGTAGGGGACCGGATAGCCGTAGCCGCCGATGCCGCCATAAGAGATGCTCGCTGTCTCGCTCATCCGCTCGCCGAGCCAGAGCACGGTGTCGAGCCAGGCGCGCTCGCGGCCGGGCAGCGCCGCCCGGCCGATCCGCCGCAATTGCGGCATATGGTCGAGCAGAGGCTGGTAGGCGCCCATCTTGCCCGCCGGCGAGGCGTCGCCGAGCCGGCTCTTGAGAAAAGCGCGCTGCCCGGTGTCGAGGCCGAGCGAGGTGGCCATTTCGGGCGCGGCGCGAAGCATGCCTTCGAAGATGCTGTCGTAAAGCGCCCGCGCGGCGGCGGTCTCGGTGCGCGGCGCCATCCCCGCGCAGCCGGAAAGCGCGAGCGCGCCTGTCGCCGCGGCGGAGCCAAGCAGGAACTGGCGGCGGTCGAACGTCATCATCTCTGCTTTCTCCTCAGGGGTCGCGGCGGTGGATGCGGCCGCGGGCCATCACGAAATCGACCCTTCGCAGCACGGACACGTCCGCCAGCGGATCGCCGCGCACGGCGACGATGTCCGCAGCCTTGCCCGGCTCGATCGTTCCCGCTTCGGCTGCGAGGCCGAGCAGGTCCGCGGCGTTGACCGTTGCGGCCACGATCGCCGCCATCGGCGTCATGCCGTGCCGGACCATCAGCTCGAACTCGTCGGCGTTGCGGCCGTGCATCGAGACGCCGGCGTCGGTGCCGAAGGCGATGCGCACGCCGGCCGGGACCGCGCGCTGCAGCGCCTGGCCGGTGATCGATATGCGCCACCGGATCTTTTCGAGCACCTCGCCGCGATAGGCGTTGGGATTGGCGCGCAGGCGCTCGATATAGCCGTTGATGGTGGAGAGCGTCGGCACGTAATAGGCGTTGGTCGACCGGAACAGGCGGATGCCCTCGTCGTCGAGCAGGGTGCCGTGCTCGATCGAATCGGCGCCCGCGCGCAAAGCGAGCGCGATGCCGTCGGCGCCATGGGCGTGGACGGCGACCTTCCTGCCGTAGAGGTGCGCGGTCGCGACGATGGCGCGCACCTCATCCTCGAACATCTGTGCGCCGAGCCCCAGCCCGATGCGGCTGTTGACTCCGCCGGTGGTGGCGATCTTGATGACGTCGACGCCGCGCGCGATCTGGCGGCGGACGGCGCGGCGGCAATCGTCGGCGCCGTCGCAGGTCGAGCCCGAGCGGAGCAGATCGTCGTGAAACTCCTCGCGGAGGCCCAGGGTCGGGTCCATGTGGCCGGTGGTCGCGGAGATGGACGTGCCCGCGTCGACGATCCGGGGCCCGATCGCCCAGCCGCGCGCGATGGCGTCGCGCAGTCCCAGCGTGACGCCGTCGTCGGAGCCCAGGTTGCGGACCGTGGTGAAGCCCGCGTCGAGCGTCTTCCTGGCGTTCCAGGCGGCCTCGTAGGCGCGCAGCGGCACGCTCTCGGTCATCTCGGCGAGCTGGCCCTCGATCCCCGCCCGATCGCTGGTGAGATGGACGTGGCTGTCGATCAGGCCGGGCAGCACGAAGCGGTCGGAAAGGTCGATGAGGGTGCCGCCCTCGGGCACCGCCGCATAGCCGTCCTGCACCGCCTCGATCCGTCCGGCCCGGATGATGATGCTGGCCTGGCGGCGGGGCGGACGGCCCGGCCGGTCGAGCAGGGTCCCGGCATGGATGACGGTCGCTGGCGGCATGCCCGCTGAAGCCGCGGCGGGCGCGGCTGCCGGCTGGGCGATGGCGAAGGCCGGAAGGAAGAGCGCGAGCAAGAGCGGGAGAATCGCGAAACGACGCATTGGCGGACTCCTTGGGCGGGCGACGATAGCCGATCCGCCGCTCGGGCCAACCCGCAAAAATGTCGGAGCCCGCTTTCACGCGCCGCCTCGCAGGCGCCGGAGGCGCGTCCCGCGTCAAGAATTTGCGAGAGCGCCGCGACAATAGCCAGATCGCTCATTCCATGGTCGGCTGCACTAATCAGGCGACGAGTTTCGTTTCTCACCTTCCGCTCGAGAAGTCGGGACGAGTCATCACCTCGCCGGTGGCCGCTTGGTTCGCTACGCCGACCGGATGGCTTGGCACGAAGATCACTGCCGCAAAGACACTGGCGAGCAACACCGCTGCCTCGTCCACGCCGGCTATGGCGTTGGGCAAGTTCGAGCCGGTTCTTTTTAGCGGCTACTGGCGGCGCGCGGTAAGATTGGCCGGCAATGGGCAACCGCTAAAACCTGCGGTTATTACGGTATTGTGGCCGGCAATTCGTAAATTGTCTGCTCATTAGTGGTCGGCGGCGGCCATTTCGTGCTAATAGCCTCGGGCGCGGCGCCTCATGGCAACGTTAGGCTCTGCTTGGCGGCGGGGCGTCGCGCACCTCAAGTCCAGCGGAGGACCAGCCAGGCAAGGCTAATAGGTGACGTAGACCAACGCTCCGACCAACATAATCAGCCAGATGAGGCCGGCCAGCACCGTTATGGCGGTGTTCCAGCGCTCCATTGACGTCCCCCCGGAGTCGCGCCGAGTGTCTGCCTTTGGAGGCGACAGGGAAATAGGAAACTCTGCAACTTAAGTTAGGCGGGGCCGCTACCAGCAGCCCTCGAACCTAACGAGCCGGGCAGTTTCCCACCCGGCTCGAAGCCCCCGATAGAATTGAATCCCGGGCCGCCCCGCGACATTAACGGGAGATGGCTCCAATGGGAACGGGTAGTTCTACTATGCGGCCCGCTGCCAGGAGCCGGTGAAGCTGCGCCCCATTGCGGCGATTCGGCGCGGCGGCGATAAGAGAAGGTCGGTTCCCGGGAACAAGCGGATGATTGGCATCTACATCCACATTTTCGTGTGTGTCGCGGCGCTGGGGGCCGCGTTTGTCGCGCAATGGATCCTCCCGCCGCGGCGCCGTACGAGGATCATCTTCGCAGCGGCAGCGGCGCCGTGCACCCTGCTGATCGTCGCGGCACTCGTCACGGCGCTTCTCGCCGGCGCCGACGAGGGCTGGTTCCGGGCTGCCATATCCCTCGCTTTCTCGTTCATCTGGCTCATGTTCTTTGGACTCGTCGGAGCCATCGCCGGTTCGGAGCTGGCAAGTCTCACGAGGTGGTTCCTGCGCCGCCACTGAAAGCGCAGAGGGATTGGGAGGATCAGATCAAAGGCCTGCTCAAAGCGGAGCTGAAGCGCCGCAACGTCACCTATGCCGGATTGGTGGAGAAGCTGGCTGAGATCGGCGTGAAGGAGACGGAGCCGAACGTGCGGAATAAGCTGGCGCGCGGCAAGTTTACCGCTGTATTCCTCGTCCAGTGTCTGGAAGCGGTGGGAGCAGGTTCGTTGCGACTGTCCGAATAGGATTCGGAGTAGCCGCGCTTGTTTTGTTAGTTGCCTTTGTCTGGCAGCTATCCGCCGAACATGCCAAAAGCGCCCTGGACGCACGAAACTACGCCAAGCAGTATGAGGCCGGCGCCCCCAGCCGCATAGAGCGGGCCTGTCGTGGGCGTCAGGATTCGGCTCTGATTGAATGCATAGCCGAACAGGTAAAAGCCGCACGCGAGAACCAGCGCGCCGAGTACGATTTGGGCGCACAAAATCAAATGGCTGATTGGGCCTTTTGGATGATGATCGTGAGCACCGTTACTATGGTCATCGCGGCGACCGCGCTCTGGTACGTGAAAGATACGCTCTCGGAGACTAGGGCTATGACGAGAGAGGCCGAAGCCGGAACTCAGGCTGCGAGGCTCGCCGCCGAAGCGGGCCGCGCTGCGAATGAAATCTCGGAGCGCATGGGCCATATTCAAATGCGGGCATATCTGACGATTCCGATGCCAACGTTCACGTTTGAAGATGCCCAAATCCTCTTTGCGCTGACAGTCAGAAATGCGGGCCAATCTCCTGCTCGGAATATCAAATTGACGGCGCAAATGGTGATGTTGGAAGGAGGCAAGCTGATACTCGAACTGCCTCAAAGATGGTTCTTCCCCGGTGATCTGGGAAGTCGCGACGAGCATACTTTCAATGCCGCGCGAGATTGGCTGGTGCCAGAAGACGAACGTACAAAGCTTCGCGACGGGTCTGCCGAAGTTCATTTGTCGGGAAAGGTCACATACAATGATGTATTCGGGAAACCGGATGAGTTGGAATACTATTTCTGTAGAAGAGTGAGCTGTGTTGGCAACGGGCCGTTTCGGATGGAACCCCTCCCCAAGCTTTTCCAGTACGTTCCAAGCAAAGAACAAGCCGAGAATCCCGATGAGGAGGCGCCGGGGAATCTCGCCTAGCCCGATCATTACTTACTGCCCTCGGCGGTAGCACCCCAAACGATGGCATCCGTCACCCCGGAAGGGGCGGACGCAATCGCCTTGGTGCACTTGCTACATAATACCGGAAGCGCTCGAAGCAGGTCGTCCGCTCACCGACGATACTCGGCACAGCCGGCGAGGCCCAGAAGGCAAGAAGAAGCGCGGCGAGCACCAGCCTAAGCTCCTCTTACCGGCTTGGCGCACTTGATGATGTGGTGGGGCTTGCGCCACCATGTTGCAAAGCAGCAACAGAGGGCGAAACTTGTGGCCGCAGGGCCACAGCGTGGGTGTACGGAGTCCCGCCCGGCGGCTATTCTGGCGGCGGAACAAATCAGGGGGCTCCACTATGTCACGCTCGTTCGCTCGCCGCCGCGCCGCGGCCTTCACCGCCGTCTCGGTCCTGGCGCTCGCCGCCGCGACGCCCGCCTTCGCGCAGGATCCGCCGGCCGCCGCCGCGACCCCGGCCGAGGCGGAGGACGGCGAGATCGTCGTCACCGCCACCAAGCGCGAGACCTCGCTGCTCGACGTCCCCTTCTCGATCAATGCCCAGACCGAGGCGATGATCCAGCGCTCGGGCGCCACCACGATCGAGGATCTGTCGCGCAACGTCGCCGGCCTCTCGATCCAGAATCTGGGGCCGGGGCAGAGCCAGGTTTCGGTGCGCGGCGTCTCCGCCGGGCAGGTCGTGCGCGACCAGCCGGGCGTCAAGGAGCAGGTCGGCGTCTATCTCGACGAATCCGTCGTCTCGCTGTCGCTGTTCACCCCCGATGTCGACCTTTACGACCTCTCCCGCGTCGAGACCCTGCGCGGTCCGCAGGGGACCCTGTTCGGCTCCGGATCGGTCGGGGGCACCATCCGCTACATCACCAACCAGCCCGATCTCGACAGCCTCGAGGCCTCGGTCGAGCTCAACCTCAACACCGCCGCCGGCGGCGACTGGGGCGGCCACATCAAGGGCATGATCAACGGGCCGATCGCCGACGGCGCGGCGCTCCGCATCGTCGCCTATCACACCGAATATGCCGGCTTCGTCGACGCCAGGCTTGAGGGCGGGGGAGTCGCCGAGAACGTCAATGGCGGCCAGCGCACGGGCGGGCGCATCGCGCTCCGCGTCGAGCCGACCCCGGACCTCTCGATCACGCCGCGGCTCCTCTATCAGGAAATCCGCGCCGACGGCTTCAACCGCCAGGAGGTGTACAACCTCTACGCCAATCCGTTCACCAACGCCGGCGTCGTCGGCGGGCGGGCGCCGGTGACCTTCGGCGAGCGCGAGCAGCATCTGCTGCTCGAGGAGGGCTTCGCGGACGACACGCTGATCGCCGACGTCACCGCGGCGTGGGATCTGGGGCCGGTCGCGCTCACCTCGGTCACCTCCTATATCGACCGCTCGATCGTAGTCAGCCGCGACGCCAGCGCGCTCACCGGCAGCGTCTCGGTCGACCTGGGCTACCCGCGCGCGGCGGTGCTTTTGCCTTCGAACCTGGTCGACACTACCGAGCTCGATTCGCTCGTGCAGGAGCTCCGGCTGTCGTCCGACCATGGCGGCCCGGTCCAGTGGGTGTTTGGCGGCTTCTATTCGCGGACCGACCGCACCTACGCGCAGCGCCTGCCCACGCCGGGCTACGACGCGGCGACCGACGCCACGCTGGGCGCGGGCACCGCGGCCGCGACGCGCGGCAACCGCTTCCCGCCCAATTCGCCCTACAATGCGGATCTTCCCTACAACATCCGCCAGACGGCGATTTTCGGCGAGGCGAGCTGGGACGTCACGCCCCGCTTCATCATTACCGCGGGGGGCCGCTATTACGACTTCTCCGAAACGCGCAGCTTCATCTCGGGCGGCCTCTTCTCCAATGGCGACAACCGCACCGACCGCACCAACTCGAACGGCTTCAGCCCGCGCCTCATCGCGACCTACGAGGTCGTCGACAACGTGCGGGTCAACAGCCAGATCTCAAAGGGCTTCCGCCTGGGCGGAGTCAACGATCCGCTGAACCTGCCGCTGTGCACCGACGAAGACGAGGCGATCTTCGGCAGCTTCCAGGATTATGGCGACGAGACGCTGTGGAATTACGAGGTCGGCGTGCGCGGCCGGCGCAGCGGCGTCAACTTCGCCGCCGCCGCCTTCTACACCGACATTTCCAACCTCCAGGTGACGCTGGACGCCGGCTCCTGCTCGTCGCGCATCGTGTTCAACGTGCCGCAGGCGCACACGATGGGCGTGGAGTTCGAGGTCTCGGCCGAGCTGTTCGAGGGCCTCAGCGTCGCGCTCAACGGATCGGTCCTCGAATCGAAGTTCGATTCGACGGTCGTGGACGGCACCGGCGCGGTGATCGGCGGCATCCGCGAGGGCAATCGCCTGCCTTCGGTGCCGAACTTCCAGATCTCGGCCAATGCCAGCTACAGCTTCCCGGTGGCGGACGACGCCGAAGCCTATTTCGGCGCGTCCTTCCAGCATGTCGGCAGCCGCTACACCCAGCCGAGCGACCAGGAGAACAATCCGCGCAGCTTCGTCTCGGGCCTGCCGTTCGGCGGGGCGACAGGCAATGCGGCGACGGTCGTCGACTTGCGGCTTCCGGCCTACAATTATGTCAATCTCAGCGCCGGCGTCGACTGGGACAACGGCCTGGGGGTGATGGTCTACGCGACCAATCTGTTCGACGAGAACGCCTTGCTCTCCTTCGACCGCGAGCGCGGCGGCCGGGCGCGGCTGGGCTTCAACATCGGCCAGCCGCGGACGATCGGAATCACGCTGAGGAAGCGTTTCGGCGGCGCCTCGAACTGAGCAAGGCGCCAGACGCGTGACGGGCATCAGCCGCCGCTCTCTGCTCCTTTCGGGGGCGGGAGCGGCGGCCGCTTCGTTTCTCCCCGAACCGGCAATGGCACAGCGCATCTCCCGCAATCCCGACATCGTGGTGGTCGGCGCCGGCGTGTTCGGCGCCTGGACCGCGAAGAAGCTGCAGGAAGCCGGTCAGCGCGTCCACCTGCTCGACGCCTGGGGCCCGGCCCATGCCCGCGCCTCTTCCGGCGGCGAGAGCCGGATGATCCGCGCCGGATACGGAGCCGACGAAATCTACACCCGAATGGCCTGGGAATCGCTCCCGGAATGGCGCGCGCTCTCGGACCGCGCCGGCCTCCCCGTCTTTCACGAAACCGGCGTGCTCTTCTTCGCGCCCCGGATAGACGATTATTTCAGACAGTCGATCGAAGTCCACAGGCGGCTGGGGCATCCAATCGAGGTGCTCGACGGACCCGCGCTCCGCCGCCGCTTCCCCATGATCGACTTCACCGGCATCGAGGCCGGCCTCTACGAACCGCGCTTCGGCGCCCTGATGGCGCGGCGGGCGGTGCAGACTTTGGTCGCCGAGTTCGTGCGCGCCGGGGGCGTTTACCGGCAGGAGGCCGTGCGCCCGTTCGCCGACGCGCCCCACCGCGGCGCCATCCTGCTCGCCTCGGGCGCGACGATCGAGGCGAACACCTTCGTCTTCGCCTGCGGTCCCTGGCTCGGGAAGCTGTTTCCCGACTTGCTCGGCCGCCGAATCTTCCCGACCCGGCAGGAAGTGTTCTTCTTCGCGCCCGCGCCGGGCGACTCGCGCTTCCAGCCCGGGCGACTGCCGGGCTGGGCCGATTTTAACGGCGGCGACATCTATTACGGATTCCCCGACCTCGAGGGCCGCGGCTTCAAGATCGCCCACGACGCGCACGGCGAGCCGATGGACCCCGACACCGGCGACCGCACCCCGTCGGCGGGAGCGCTCGCCGACGTCCGCGCCTTCATGGCCCGCCGCTTCCCCGATCTCGCCGGCCGTCCCCTGAGCGAGGCCCGCGTCTGCCAATATGAGAACAGCTCCAACGGCGACCTCCTCATCGACCGCCACCCGGCCTTCGACAATGTCGTCCTGGTCGGCGCCGGCTCGGGCCACGGCTTCAAGCACGGCCCCGCGGTGGGGCGCTACGCCGCCGATCTGGCGCTCGGCACGCTGCGCACGCCCGAGCCGCGCTTCTCGCTCGCCACCAAGGCCGAGCGAGCGGCGCGGGCGGTGCACTGAAGCTCCCGGTCCGTCCTTGGCACATCGTTACGCTTCCTATACGTTCTGACGCCGAGTCGCCGGGGGGCGGTTCCTGACAGAGTATCGCCGGGATATCCTTGGTGGTTGCGTTGAAGCCCTGACGACTTTCCCAAGGGGTCGTCACCACGGGGGGATTCATCATGCCTACTCTGACCGCAGGCCCCGAAACGCTCGTCAACACGACCACGATCGGCGGCCAGCACTCGCCCGAGATCGGCGCCCTTTCCGGAGGCGGGCTCGTTGTCGTCTGGCGCGACAGTGGCACTTCTGACGGCGGTATCATGGCTCAGCGATACGACGCCAGCGGCGCCAAAGCCGGCGGCGAACTGCAGGTGACGCCGAATGTCCCTGGCGACAATTTCGAGGCGAAGGTCGCCGGCTTGTCTTCCGGTGGATTCGTTGTCGCTTGGACCGACACTCAGGGCGACGGGAGCGATCGGGGGATCAAGGCCCGCATCTACGATGCTTCCGGCGCACCGGTCGGTGCCGAATTCCTCGTCAACACAATGACGAACAACGATCAATGGCATCCGAGCGCGGCCGCCCTCCCGGGTGGCGGCTTCATCATCACCTGGACCCATCGCTCCGGCGATTCGAGCCTGGACGCGGTCAAGGCACAGATGTTCGATGCGGCCGGATCGAAGGTCGGATCTGAGTTCCAGGTGAACACAACGGAACATTTGTTGCAGGACAACCCACAGATGGCCGTCCTTCCTTTCGGCGGTTTCGTCGTTGTGTGGAGTGACGCGAGCCAAAGCGCGGACCCGACCGGCTATTCGGTCAAGGGACAGTTGTTTGATTCCGCCGGCGTGCGCGTCGGCGTGGAGTTCCTCGTCAACACAACCATATTTGGCCACCAAGGCGTGGGGAGCCGTTCAGTGACGGCCCTGCCGTCGGGAGGGTTCGTTGTCACCTGGATGGACAGTAGCGGGTTGGGCGGAGACGCGAGCGGCAGCTCGATCAAGGGACAAATCTTCGATTCTGGCGGTCTGCGCGTTGGCGGCGAGTTTCTCGTCAATACCAACACTCCGGGACAGCAACTGAGGCCTGTGATCATGGCCTTCTCTTCAGGCGGGTTTGTCGTTGCCTGGGAGGATTCCACCGGCGACGACAGCGGCTACGCCGTAAAGGCCCAGATGTTCGACGCGTCCGGGGCCAGGAGTGGCGGCGAACTGCTGATCAACGCGACGACATCAGGGTTCCAGGTGGAGCCAACAATCGCCGCGTTCGGCTCGGGCTTTGCCATCGCCTGGACCGAGCAGAGCGGAATCGGCGAGGACCCGAGCGACTCCGGCGTAAAGCTGCGGCTCTTCACCTCCGGCAACGTCATCAACGGCACCGAAGGCGACGACAATTTGACCGGCACGCCCGGCGACGATCAGATCAACGGCCTCGGCGGAAACGACAGTATAGACGGCGGACCAACGGGGAACGACGTGGTCGATGGCGGCGACGGCAATGACTTCATCGTCACTTGGAACGGCGACGACCATGTAAATGGCGGCGCCGGCAACGACCTCATTTCAATGGGCGTCGGCAACGACCATGGCAATGGCGGGCCGGGCGACGACTATGTCGGCGGCCGCGAAGGCAACGACATTCTCGAAGGTGGCGACGGTGACGACAGGCTCGACGGCATGCGCGGCGTCGACAGCTTTGATGGCGGTCCAGGCTTCGATGATGTCGTTTTCTACGATCCTCAGGCGACGCACGGCGTGATCGCCGACCTTAGGAACCAGACTATTCTGAACGACGGGTTCGGCAACAGCGAGACCATGACGTCGATCGAAGGCTTCAATTGGGGTACGCGCTTTGCCGACCTCTACTACGGCGACGACAATCACAACCGGCTCTATGGCGGCGGCGGCGATCAGGTCTACGGCTTCGGCGGCGACGATGATCTTGTCGTCATGGACGCGCCTGCGCTGCTCGACGGCGGAGCTGGCACCGACGCCATCCTCTTCTTCCAGCAGTTGCGATTCATCGACGCGAACGGCGACGGACTGGCCGAGCAGCAGACGACGACCAACGGGGTCGTCGTGAACCTGCTTACGGAGCAAATCGTCGATGATGGCTTCGGTGGTTCCGGCATCATTCGCAACGTCGAGAATGTGGGCGGCAGCGCCGGAGACGACACGTTGATTGGCGATCACGGGGCGAACGAACTGGGCGGGCATCTCGGCAACGACACGCTTGACGGCGGCGAAGGCGACGATGTCCTGATCGCGGCCGAGGGCGACGACGCGCTCCTTGGCGGCTTGGGGAATGATCATCTCAACGGCGGCGCTGGCATCGACACTCTCGACGGGGGTGACGGCGACGACTTCCTGCAGGGCGGCCAAGGCGATGACACGCTCCTCGGCGGAGCCGGAGCCGACAATCTAAGCGGCAACCAGGGCGACGACACGCTCCACGGCGGCGTCGGAGGTGACATCCTTGTCGGAAACGCCGGCAATGACGCGCTCTACGGCGGCGCCGGCGACGATTTCCTGCGCGGCGACAATGCCGACGGGGTCACGCCGGGCAACGACTATATCGACGCTGGCGCCGGCTTTGACCGGGTCACCTATTACAACCTCAACAATGCGGTCACCGTCTCCCTGCTGCTCCAGGGAACGGCCCAGAACACCGGCCAGGGAATGGACACGCTGCTCAACGTCGAAGCCGTCTCCGGCAGCGTGTTCAGCGACACGTGGATCGGCGACGACGGCGACAACTGGTTCTTCATTGGCGGCGCGGGCTTCGACCATCATACCATCACCAGCGACACAATGATCGCCAATGGCGGAAATGACCTGGTCGTGGCGGGCTTCGGGAACCACAATATCGACGGCGGCACGGGCATTGACACGCTCGGCTTCACCTGGGTTCGGACCGAAATTTTCGGCGGCGTGACGGTGCTGCTTTCGCTGCAGGGCGCGGCTCAGGATACAGGCCAGGGATCGATGACCATCAGCGGCGTCGAGAATCTGTCGGGAAGCATGTTCGACGACACCTTCGTTGGCGACATTGGCGACAATCTGGTTGCTGGCGGCGCCGGGTCCGACATTCTCTACGGCGGCGCCGGGAGCGACGTCCTGCTCGGCGACGGTGAGGTCAATATGGACAGCACCAACATCGCCGGCGTCGGCCCGATCGCAACCTTCAACGCGCTCGATTACTCGGGAATCGATTTCTACGATTCCGACGGAAACATCGTCTACCTGTTCGAGGGACAGGATCTCTACGGCTCGGACGGGAACCAGCTGCCGCGCGCCGACCTCGTCGATGAAGACGGCACGCCTTATTCCCGATTCACGCTGAATGGCGGCACCTACGATTTGTACGTGGGGAACGCTACCGTTTCCGACGGCGTCGCCGGAAACGACATTCTCGAGGGCGGGCTCGGCGACGACAGGTTGGACGGCGGCGACGGCATTGACACCGCGAGCTATGCATTCGCCGGCGGCGGCGTCGACGTGGTCCTCCAGGACGGGACCATCGGTGGCTCCAGCGGAGCCGACGGCAACGACACCCTGATCGACGTCGAGAATGTCACCGGATCGGAGTTCAGCGATGGAATCACCGGCAACGGCCTTGCCAACGTGCTGAGCGGCCTAGGCGGCGATGACGAGATCGCCGGCGGAGGCGGCGACGACGCGATCGATGGCGGCGATGGCCGGGACTTCGCGATCTACGCCGGCGCTGGCGGCAGCGTGGTCGTTAACCTGACGGCCGGGACTGCCTCGGGCGCGGACGGCAACGACACTCTGGCCTCGATCGAGAATATCCAGGGCTCCTCATTCGACGATCAGCTGATCGGCGATGGCGGCAGCAATATTATTGTCGCCCGCGCGGGTGATGACGTCATCGAGGGCGGCGGCGGTCACGACTCCCTCAACGGACAGCAGGGCAATGACACGCTCGGCGGCGGCGACGGTCATGATTTCTTCCGCGGCGGCACCGGGGATGACCTCATCGACGGCGGCGACGGTTACGATCGGGTCAGTTATTTCGGCGATCCGTCGCTGGCCAGCGGAGTTGTGGTGTCGTTACTGCTCCAAGGCACGTCGCAGGACACCGGCCGCGGCTGGGATATGTTGACCGGCATCGAGGCGCTGAGCGGCTCGGAGTTCGATGACCAGTTGACCGGCGACAACGACTCCAACTGGCTGAGCGCAGCGAGCGGCAATGACAGCCTGTTCGGCGAGGATGGCGACGACCTCCTGCAAGCGCGGGGGGTCGGCGATCATTCCTTCGACGGCGGCGATGGCATCGATACTGCCTCTTTCCACGAAGATTTCGAGGAGCTCGGACAGGCAGCTACCGTTTCGTTGCTCCTGCAGGGCATGATCCAGGACACCGGCCTTGGCATGATGGTGCTCAACAATATCGAGAATTTGTCCGGCGGCCGATTCGACGATCATTTGACCGGCAACGGCGGAGCCAATGTGCTCGCCGGGGGCGACGGTCATGACATGCTCTCCGGGCGTGGCGGCGACGACACGCTCTACGGGGACGGCCTGATCGAAGCCGACATCGCGCCGAGCGGGTTTCTATCCGGCCCGATCACGCTCTTTGAGGACATCGCGGCCGGTAACGACATCCTGGAGGGCGGCAACGGCGACGATTGGCTCTTTGGCGGCGGCGGCGATGACGCATTGCGCGGGGGCAAGGACGACGACACGCTCATCGGCGGGACCGGCAACGATGAGCTGAGAGGCGGCGACGGACGCGACACGTTCCGGTTCGGCCCCGATTCCGGCGACGACCGCATTGCCGATTTCGGGAACAGGGACACGATCGCCTTCGTGGGCATCGCCGGCGTCGACGATTTCGGGGACCTGACTTTGACTCGAATCGGGCGCGACACGCTCATCACCTGGGGCGACGCCACCAACACGATCCTCGTCGAGGACATACGCCCCAACCAGTTCAATGCGGCGGACTTCATGTTCGGCTGAGGCGCGCGCAGCGACGGAATGAGAAAGGGGCTCGCGAACGGCTTCCTGCTCCGGCCGCTTTGACAGGACCGGCGCGGCTGTTAGACCCCGCCCACCCCGGTTCCTCACGAAATGGTGCGCCTTATGCGTTGGTCTCTCTCGTTCCTCCTCCTCCCCTTCGCCGCGGCGTCCGCGCTCGCCCAGCCCGCTTCCGCCCCCATCCGATATCCCGAGACGGCGCGCGGCGAGGTCGTCGAGGAGCAGTTCGGCGAACGGATCGCCGATCCCTATCGCTGGCTCGAGAACGACGTCAGGCAGGATCCGGCGGTGCGCGCCTGGGTGACCGCGCAGAACGAGGTCTCCGGCCGCTTCCTTGGCCAGCTTCCCGCCCGCGCGGCCTTCCGCGCGCGGATGACCGAGATGTACGATTACGAGCGGTTCGGCCTGCCCGAAAAGGCCGGCGGCCGTTATTTCTACACCCGCAATGACGGCCTCCAGAACCAGTCCGTCCTCTACGTCCGCGAGGGGCTCGAAGGGACGCCGCGAATCCTCGTCGATCCCAATTCATGGTCGCAAGACGGCGCCACCGCGCTCGCCGAGTGGGATCCGTCGGAGGACGGCCGTTTCCTGCTCTATTCGGTTCAGGACGGAGGCACCGACTGGCGGACCGTGCGCGTGCTCGACGTCGCCACCGGCCAGCCGACGGCGGACGAGGTGCGCTGGGTCAAATTCTCCAGCCTCGACTGGGCCAAAGACGGCTCGGGCTTCTACTATTCGCGCTTCCCGGAGCCGGCGGCCGCGGCGCAGTTCCAATCGACCAACGAGAATCACGTCGTCTATTTCCATCGCCTCGGCACGCCGCAAAGCGATGACCGGCTGGTCTACGCGACGCCGGACCGGCCCCGGCTCAGCAACAATGCCGAGGTCTCGGAGGACGGCAACCGGCTGATCGTCACCTCGTCCGAAGGCACGGACGAACGCTACGAGATCACGCTGATCGACTTGCAGCAGCCCGATGCCCAGCCGCGCCGCCTTGTCACGGGCTTCGAGCACGACTGGTCCTATCTCGGCAACCAGGGGAACGTCTTCTACTGGCGCACCAACGCCGGCTCCCCGCGCCAGCGCATCGTCGCCACTGACATCGCCCGCCCGCGCTTCACCATCCGCGAGATCGTCCCCCAGGACGCCGCGACGCTCGAAGGCGCCTCGATCGTCGGCCGCCAGCTCATCGCCCGTTATCTGGTCGACGCCAGGAGCGAGGTCCGCACCTTCGCTCTCGACGGCGAGCGCACCGGCACGATCCGGCTGCCCGGCATCGGCAGCGCCGGCGGCTTTGCGGGCGACATGTCGTCGAGCGAGACATTCTATTCCTTCGCCAGCTTCAACCGGCCCGCCGCCATCTACCGCTACGACAGCGCCACCGGGCGCGTCTCGGCCTTTGCCGAGCCGACCCTGCGCTTCGACCCGAACCGCTACCAGGTCCGGCAGGTTTTCTACGCGTCGAGGGACGGGACGCGGGTGCCGATGTTCCTGGTCCACCGCCGCGACCTCGACCTTCGCCGCCCCCAACCGACCCTGCTTTACGCTTATGGCGGCTTCAACGCGGCGGAGCTGCCGCGCTACCAGCCCAAATGGGCGACATGGGTGGACATGGGCGGCGTGCTCGCGGTCGCCAATCTGCGCGGCGGCGGTGAATATGGCCAGGCTTGGCACGATGCCGGCCGGCGCGCCAACAAGCAGAACGGCTTCGACGACTTCATCGCCGCGGCCGAATATCTGATCCGCGAGCGCGTCACGACCAGCCGCCAGCTCGCCATCGAGGGCCGCTCGAACGGCGGCCTCCTGGTCGGCGCGGTGCTGAACCAGCGGCCGGAGCTGTTCGCCGCCGCGCTGCCCACCGTGGGCGTGATGGACATGTTGCGCTTCGATCGCTTCACCGCCGGGCGCTACTGGGTCGACGATTACGGCTACCCCAACCGCGAGCCCGATTTCCGCGTGCTGCGGGCCTATTCCCCCTATCACAACATCCGCCCGGGCGTTCGCTACCCGCCGCTGCTGGCGACCACCGCCGACACCGACGACCGCGTCGTCCCCGGCCACAGCTTCAAATATATCGCCGCCATCCAGCACGCCGACCCGAACGGCGCGCCGCACCTCATCCGCATCGAAACCCGCGCCGGCCACGGCTCGGGCAAGCCCACCGACAAGCAGATCGAGGAATATAGCGACATGTACGCCTTCATCGCGCACTTCACGGGGTTGGGGGCGCCGGCGGCGCCGTCGCGTTAACCATCTCGTTCAGCTTCGGCTCAGGCGAATCGGAGAAGACTTTCCAGGTCGGGACGGCGTTCTTCGTCCGTTCGTCTCTATTCGGGAGCCCGTATCATGCTCAGGACATTGATTCTCGGCGCCGCGGTTTCGCTCAGCGCGATGGTGGCGCTGCCGGCGGCCGCGCAGGCGCAAGGCTATTACCGCGACGGCTATTACCGCGACGGCTATCGCGACAATTATCGTCGCGACGGTTATCGTCGCGACCGCTATCGGCACCACCGCCGGCACTATCGGCCGCGGACCCGCGTCTATGTGAGCTTCGGGCCGGGCTATTATCCCGGCTATTATCCCGGCTATTACAACCGGGGCTATTACAATCGCGCCTATTACGACCGCGGCTATTACGGGCGCAGCCGCTATCGCTGCGGCGACGGCACCGCGGGCGCGATCGTGGGCGGGGTCGGCGGCGCGCTGATCGGGCGCGAGATCGGTCGCGACGGCCGCCGCTACGGCCGCTATCGCGGGCGCGGCAACGGCACCACTGGCGCGATCATCGGCGGCGCGATCGGGGCTCTGATCGGCAGCGAGGTCGGCCGCCGCTGCTGAGGCTTCACAATTCCGTCAGGGTTCGGGCGAGTCCATCCAGGATCGTCGCCCAGCCTTGGCGGGTCTTTTCCTCCCAATCCGTCCAGACGCCTTCGTGGGTCAGCGTCACCAGCGCGCCGTCGCCGTTCGCCGCGATGGTGACGGCAACGCGCGTCCGTTCCTCGCTGAAGCTGGTCCAGAAATCGAAGGCCAGCCGGCGCGGCCGGTCGATCTCGACATATTCGCCCATATGCTCGGCCAGCGCGTCGCCGCGCCGCTCTACAATGGTAAAGCGCCCGCCGACGCGGGGGTCGACCTCGATCCGGTCCATCGTTCCGCCGGGCGTGGCGAACAGCCAGCGGCCGACGCCGTCGGGATCGAGCCAGGCGTCGAAGACGCGCTCGGGCGGCGCCGCGATCCGGCGCGTGACCTCGACGATCGCCGGTGCGGTCGTCATGCGCTTTCCTCGCGCTTCATTTTCTCGCGCCGGGCGATTTCGGCCTCGCTGGGCTCATTCAGGGCGAAGGACCCTGTGGTGACCGCGCCCGCTGGCGTGTAGGTGGCCATGACGACCCCGGTCGAAGACGTCTTGCTGTCGACGAGCTTCAGCGCCTCCGGAACCGTGCCGAACAGGCGCTTGCCGGAGCCGAGCACCACAGGGAAGATCATCAGCCTGAGCTCGTCGATCAGGCCGTGCGCGAGCAGCGCGTGGATGAGGACGCTGCTGCCCTGGATCAGCAGCTTCGGCCCATCCTTTTTCTTCAACCGCCCGATCGCCATGGGGACGTCGCCGCGAAGGGCCACCGAATTCTGCCAGGTCAGCGGTTCGGCCGAGGAGGTGGCGACATATTTGGTGACCGCGTTGAACGCTTCGGCGATCGGGTCTCCCTCGATATGGGGCCAGTGGGCCGCGAAGATTTCATAGGTCCTGCGCCCGAGCAGCAGGTCGAAGGGTTCGGCGAAGAGATCGCCCATCGCCTGGCCCATCGCATCGTCCCAGTAATCGACCGTCCAGCCGCCATGAGCGAAGCCCCCGGTCGGGTCCTCCTCGGGACCGCCCGGCGCCTGCATGACGCCGTCCAGGCTCACGAACGTTGCGGCGACGACTTTCCTCATGCGTCCGCTCCAAGCTCATGCGCGACCTCGCCGAGCTGCGCCGCGCAGGTGCCCCAGCCCTCGTGGAAGCCCAATTTCGCATGGGTCTCGCGGTCGGCCTCGTTCTTGTGGAGCGCGACCGCGCGGTAGAGGGTCTTGCCGTCGCCGGCATCCTCCAGGGTGACGATGGCGGTGAAGGCGAAGCCGCCGCAATCGGCCGGTCCGACGTCCCGGGGGCGGTAGCCGGGCCCGAGCGCGCTGGTCCACACGATCCTCTCGCCCTCGGCCACTTCGAGGAAGCAGCCCGTGACTTTGGCGTCGAAGCCGTCCGGCCCGGTCATCCGCGTGTAGAATTTGCCGCCCGGGCGCAATTCCATCTCGCATTCCGGCGTCTCGTAGGGCCTGGGCGCCCACCAGCGCTTGAGATGCCCGGGCGTCGTCCACGCCTTCCACACCAGCTCGCGGGGGGCGTCGAGGGTGCGCTCGATCACGAGATCCATGTCGTCGGCCACCTTCATGTCTCCTTGGCTTGAATGTCCGTCAGATAGTCTTCGAGCCGGTCGAGCCGGGCCTCCCAGAGCGCGCGCTGCTCGGCGATCCAGCTCTCGGCGCCGGCGAACGCCTTGGGCTCCAGCCGGCAGGTCCGCACGCGCCCGTTCTTCTCCGATCTGACCAGGCCGCTCGCCTCGAGCAGCTGCAGGTGCTGCATGACCGCCGGCAGGCTGATCGCGAACGGCCGGGCGAGCTCGCTGACCGACGCCGGCGCACGGCTCAGCCGGGCCAGCATGCCGCGCCTGGTGGGGTCCGCGAGCGCCTGGAAGGCGAGGTCGAGCCGAGTGGATTCGTTAAGCATGCGCTTAACTAACTTGACTGCCCCGACAGGGCAAGAGAAACCTCAGCACTCGCTTAACAATTGCCCGTGGCGTGACTTGGGCCAGATATCGGCTGCCGGGGACCAGGGTCATCTTACTTAGACATTGCCAACTGTCTCCATCTGAGGAATCATGATGCCAAGACGACTAATCAGTTTCTTTATGAAAGGTCCGGACATGGCCAGCATTCCGTCGTCGGCACTCGGCGCTCCGGTCCGTTCTGTTGCCCTCTCAACTAACTCTGACGGGGCGCGCCTTCACGGAAACTGGCGCTATGGGGTTAGCGCCTATTTCGCGGCACTTGCGCTTGTCTTGACCGGAACCGCCCTGGCGCAGACCGATCCCGCGCCGGAGCTGATGCCCGAGACCGCCGCCACGTCGGCCCCTGGGAACACCGCGCCTGAGCACGACGCGCGCGGCATCCCGGTCGTCTCCGACCCGGCCGAGGTCCCCGCGGGCTTCAACTCGCCGCCGGGGATGAACGCCGCCCCCTCCGCTGCATATCTGGCTCTGCAACCGGCGACCGGGGACTATCCCGCCTGCTCGCGCACAGTGACCGACAATTGCATGCAGACCTACGAGTGGACACGCAAGCGCCGCAACGGGGCGAGCCACGCTTCCGACCCGCCCATCTGTCCCGATAGGAGCAATCCCCTGTGCCGCCAGGACTAGAATAGCGAATAGCGGGAGTCTCCGTGGACCGACGATTGGTCGCACCTCAATCCCTGCCAGCCCCGGCGTTGGAAATCATCGGAATCGATCCGTCGCGTCCGGCATCGGACGAGACGTTCTCCGTCCTGATTCAGGCGCAGCGCGATCACGATATCCAGCGGCCCATCGCCCAGCCATCGAATCGTCTGCTGGGACACGCCGTAGCGCGAACAATCGCGCCCAGGGGCGGCGCAGATCAAACGAAACGAATAGACGTGCGAACTCGCGCTTCCCGCGGGGATCTGAATCATGTCTTCGGGAAGGTCGGTAATGGCGAGGTTGGATCTGGCAATGCACCTCGTTCCAGCGACACACAGGGCGGTGCTGTCTCTATTGTCGGAGAACACCAGGCGGACGATGCCGGTATTCTCGAACGCCGCGATTTGGCAACAGACGTAGAGCGTCGACCGGGTAATGACATCGTTGTAGTTCAAGGACCGGTTGACCATCCGAAGGCGGACAGCCAGCGAGACAACGGACGATTTTCCCTCGCCTTCGCGATACAAGTATATCCTGTCTGGCGGCAGGATGTCGATCTGCGAACCCAATATGGCGTTCCCGAATCCGACGAACGCGATAACAAGCGACAACAGGAAGGCAGCCCCGCCGCTAGTGGGAGCGAATCGCCTCCCCCCGCCGTTCGTCTCGGCCATGCTCTCGTCCCCCCATCGCCTGTCGTTTAGTGCCACTTTCTCCTGCGGTCGTCATGTTTTTGCTGGTCGATTCCGGAGTCTACGGATCAGTGCGCTGCGATCTTTGAAATCCACCAACTGGTCGAGGGTGCCTGTGCGTTGCCCTAATCTGGAAGCGGTACATCACTGGACATGACTCGATCTGAGTTTTAGCGCGTCGTGCTTTCCTGAGAGCAATCCCCTAGGCCATGACGATCCAGCCCACCGATGCCATCCTCATCGTCGATTTCGGCAGCCAGGTGACCCAGCTCATCGCGCGGCGCGTCCGCGAGGCGGGGGTCTATAGCGAGATCGCGCCGTTCAACCGCGCCGATGAAGCGTATGAGCGCCTCAAGCCCAAGGGCATCATCCTATCCGGCGGCCCCTCGTCGGTAATGTGGGACGACAGCCCGCGCGCGCCCCAGCATTTCTTCGACGCAGGCGTGCCGATCCTCGCCATCTGCTACGGCCAGCAGACCATGGCCCAGCAATTGGGCGGCCGGGTGGCGCCGTCCGAGAGCCGCGAGTTCGGCCGCGCCTTCATCGAGATCATTGGCGATTCCATGCTGTTCGACGGCTTGTGGAAGCCGGGGGAGCTGCACCAGGTCTGGATGAGCCATGGCGACCGTGTCGAGGCCTTGCCCGAAGGCTTCAGCGTCGTCGCGCGCTCGGAAGGCGCGCCCTATGCGGTCGCCACCGACGAGGAGCGCCGCTTCTTTTCGCTGATGTTCCATCCGGAGGTCGTCCACACGCCCGACGGCGGCAAATTGCTCGCCAATTTCGTCCGCCACGTCTGCGGCCTGCCCGGCGGCTGGACGATGGCCGAATACCGGGCGACCAAGATCGACGACATCCGCGCGCAAGTGGGCGAGGGCAGGGTGATTTGCGGCCTCTCCGGGGGAGTCGATTCCGCGGTCGCGGCCGTGCTGATCCACGAGGCGATCGGGCACCGGCTCACCTGCGTGTTCGTCGATCACGGGCTGATGCGCCAGGCCGAGGCCGAGCAGGTCGTTTCCCTCTTCCGCAATCATTACAACATCCCGCTCGTCCATGTGGACGCCGCCGACCAATTCCTCGGCGGCCTCGCCGGCCTCGACGAGCCCGAGGCCAAGAGGAAGCTGATCGGCAGGACCTTCATCGAAATCTTCGAGGCCGAGGCGGAAAAGATCGGCGGCGCCGACTTCCTCGCCCAGGGGACCCTCTATCCCGACGTGATCGAGTCGGTGTCCTTCACCGGCGGCCCTTCGGTCACGATCAAGAGCCACCACAATGTCGGCGGCCTCCCCGAGCGGATGAACATGAAGCTGGTCGAGCCGTTGCGCGAATTGTTCAAGGACGAGGTTCGCGTGCTCGGCCGCGAACTGGGCCTCCCCGAAGCCTTTGTCGGCCGCCACCCCTTCCCCGGCCCCGGCCTCGCCATCCGCATCCCCGGCGAGGTGACCAGGGAGCGCTGCGACACGTTGCGCAAGGCCGACGCCATCTATCTCGAGGAGATCCGCGCCGCCGGCCTCTACGACTCGATCTGGCAGGCCTTCGCCGTGCTCCTCCCCGTCCGCACGGTGGGCGTGATGGGCGATCACCGCACCTACGACCACGTCTGCGCGTTGCGGGCGGTGACCTCCACCGACGGCATGACCGCCGATATCTACCCCTTCGACGCCGCCTTCCTGAGCCGCGTGGCAACGCGCATCGTCAATGAGGTGAAGGGCATCAACCGCGTGGTCTACGATTACACGTCGAAGCCGCCGGGGACGATCGAGTGGGAGTAAAGGGGAGACTTTGATGAGAGCGTTTCGGTCGAGCCTCTTTGGGCCAGTTCCCGCTCCGGCATCGTTCGATGAGGTGATCGATCTGATCCTTAAGCCCGCTTATCTTGCTTCGCACAATGTTTGGATGTGGCGTGGGCAAGCCAACATAGAGTGGCCAATTCATAGTTCCGCCTATCGCCGTCTGGCTTTGGAGAAAGCGGCACCCACAGATGACGATATTACGTACTACGAAAAAAACCTCCTGAAGCGCGCGACCCACAGGGGGTTTCGCATATTCGATGGCCATGAGCTCAGCGATTTCGATTTCTTGGCTCGGCTCCAACACCACGGTGCGGCAACCCGGCTCCTAGACGCAACTCGAAATGCCCTCGTCGGTCTCTATTTTGCCTGCAATCAGATGCCGTCAAGGACGGGCGCTCTCATCGGGTTTCACGCCTATGAACTTGGCGGCTATGAAGGCGCGCCTGTGGAGGGGGGCTATGACGCGACTATTGGGGACCTTGGCCGTTACCGGCATCCTCAAACATGGGAGCCGCCGAATGTTACGCCTCGGATCGCGGCTCAACACTCTCAATTCCTCTACAGCAGCATTTCCAGCGATCCGCGCGGGAGTCTATGGTTCGAGGAATGTACTCCGCGAATGCTGGTCATCGCAGTGAAGCCCCGGCTCAAAGCGCCTTTCTTAAAGGCGTTATCAGAAGCGTTTGACATTAGGGACTTGACGCTGTTTCCGGACATTTTTGGCTTTGCGACCGCCAATAGCGCCTCTCACACTCAATTCGACTACGCGCGATGGTGACGATCATTCACTTCCGCGACGAGGTGACGAGGGATGCCAATCGGTCAGGGTGAAATGAAGAGGGAGGCGGCCCTGATAAGGGCCCTCCCGGTCAGTTTCGCGCTTTGCCGCGCGCCTCGCTTGGACAGCCTCCCGTCCAGCGCTTGAACGCGCGCGAGAAGGCGGCCGGATCGGAAAAGCCGAGGCGATAGGCCGATTCCTTCACCGTCAGCCCCTGCTCGCGCACGAAGCGGAGCGCGAGGCGGCGGCGGAGGCCGTCGAGGAGCTCGGCGAAAGTGATTCCTTCCGCCTTGAGCCGGCGGTACAGGGTCTGCCGGCTGCAACCGAGCTCGCGGCCGACGCGGTCGATCCGGACGGGGCCCGATCCGAGCATCGGCTCCAGGCGCCGCTCGACCTCCCTTCGAAAGGCGCTCTTGCGCGGCGCCATCCTGCTTTCGATGGTCTTCGCCACCTCGCCAAGCAGGGCCAGGAAGGGGTTTTTCATGCGCGTCGGCGCCCGCTCCCCTGGCGGCCCGGCGGGGCGCTTCGGCAAGCGGTCGAAGCTCAGCGCCTTCCACAAGGACGCGCAGGCATCGCGTCGCTCGCAGCCGCCGCATGCGCTCTTGCTCATTCGATCGATGCAACTTGCGATCATGTTTTTGGCGCCTCAAATCATATCGTAAGCGGTGTCTTAGGGAGATAATACGCCTAGTCCCTCCGAAGCGCAAGCATGCGCATCAGGAGGAGCCGACATCATGCGTAAGGTCTATCTTGCAACAGCCGCCGCGGCGGCTCTGGTCTTCGCGCCGCCGGCGCAGGCCGACCCGGTCACCGACTGGTGGGACCTGGCGAGCCGCATATCCAACGCGTTGCAGGGTTCCCCTATGCGCACGCCCGATCAGGACCGCGCCACCACGCGCACGGCGCTCGCCATGTTCGAGGCGCTGAACGCGATCGACCGGCGCTACGAATCCTATCTCGACTTCCCCGCGGGCGATCCGTCCGCGTCGCAGGACGCCGCCGCGGCGACGGCCGCCTACAAGGTCCTTCACCACCATCATCCGGCGCAGCGCACCGCGCTCGACGAAAGCTACGCCATCGCCATGGCCGAGGTCCGCGACGAGCGGAGGCGCGAGGCCGGCCGGCTGATCGGCGAGGCGGCGGCGACGGCGGCGATCGCGGCGGGCGGGATCGATCCCGCCATCGTCCAGGAGCCCTACCGGCCCCGCACCACGCCCGGCGAGTGGATCGCGACCGGCCTCCCGCAAATCGAGCCCCATATGTCCGCCTTCCGTCCCTGGGTGATCCCGAGCGCTGCGGCGCTCCGGCCGCCGCCGCCGCCGGCGCTCACCAGCCCCGTCTGGGCGCGCGACTATGAGGAAGTTCGCCGGCTTGGCGGCCGGACCAGCACCGAGCGGACGCCGCAGCAGACCCTCGTCGCACGCTACCGGCAGGCGTTCGACCTGACCCCGTCGATGCGCCTCGCCGCCGACGCGCCGGGCCGAAGGCCCGTGCAGAACGCGCGCATGTTCGCGCTCTACCAGATGGCGTTCGACGATGCCGCGCTGGCGATGATCGCGGCCAAGTTCCATTATAATTACTGGCGGCCGATCACCGCCATCCGCAACGGCGCCGCGGACGGCAACGACGCGACCCAGCCCGATCCGGCCTGGGTCCCGCTGCTCGGCACTCCGAACTTCCCGGAATATCCGTGCGGCCACTGCACCGTCGCCGCCGCGGCCGCGGAGGTGATGACGGCCGAGGCCGGCCGGGCCCCGGCGGGGGGTGTGAGGGTCAGCTCGCAGGCCATCCCGCTCTCCGCGGTGCAGGTGCTGCCCAATTGGGACGAATGGGCGCAGCAGGTCTCCGATTCGCGCATCTACGGCGGAGTCCACTACCGCTTCTCCAACGACGCGGGCGACCGGATCGGCCGCAGCGCCGCCCGCCTGGTGCTGGACCGCGCGATGCGGCCCTTGCCCGCGGCGCGGAGGGCCCGGCGCTGAGGCCGCCCGGCCGCCGACTGGCCATGTGACCCCGGGACACGCCCGGGAAAAAGGAGTAGTCGCGTTCGGTCCGTCGCGATGGCTGGAGGAAGAAATGGCGTCCATGAATGAGCGTCGCCCCGAAAGGGAGCCCTCCCTCGGCGAGGTCGCCGAGAAGGTTTCCGGCAGGATGACCACCGCCGCCGTCCTGGCGAGCGCGATCATCGCGCTCGCCATCTACGCGCGGCCGGCGCCGCCGCGCTACGAGGCGGTCGTGGGAGACGGCAAGGTCGTTCGCATCGACACGAGGACCGGCTCGATCATCTCCTGCGATGATGAGGGGTGCGTCCTGATCCTGAGGAAGGGGCAGCGGCTCGGCCGCGGCCCGAACCGCAGGCCGGCGCTCAAGGCGGCGGCGGAGCCGGCCGCGCTCCCGCCCCCCGCGCGATCGGACCAGCCTGCACGGTGAGCGATGCTCTCTCCCTCACCGGCCGCTGCCATTGCGGCGCGGTCGAGATCGAAATCCCCTGGGACGGGGGGTTCCACAAGCTCAGGCGCTGCGACTGCTCCTATTGCGCGCGGCGCTGGGCGGTGGTCGCGAGCGTCAGGGTCGAGGAATTGCGGGTGGTGAAGGGCGAGGACAAGCTTTCGCTCTACATCTGGGGCACCGGCACCGCCCGCCATTATTTCTGCTCGGTCTGCGGCATCTACACCCATCACCGCCGGCGCAGCATTCCGACCGAATATGGCGTCAACATCGCCAATTTCCCGGGCGTCGACGTCCGCGACTTCATGCATGTCGCCTACATCGACGGCCGCTCCATCCCGCTCGATCCATGATCGGCGTCATTCCTCCGCCCAGCGGAACACCTCGTCGAGCGTCACGCCGAATATGTCGGCGATGCGGAAGGCGGTCTCCAGCGTCGGCGAATATTTGCCCTGCTCGATCGCGGCGACGGTCTGGCGGGTGACGCCGATCTTCTCGCCCAATTCGGCCTGGGTCATCTCGCCGGCGTGGAAGCGCAGGGTGCGGACCATGTTGGTGAGGCGCCGCTCAGCCATGCCAGCCTCGGCGATAGCTGAGCAGGACGACCGCGTTATTCACCGTCTCGGCCAGCACGATGGCGAGGAGCGCGGTGTTGACGATCTTCCAGGGCGGCTCGCTGAACGGCATCACCACGCCGACCAGGATCATGCCCACGATCAGCACATAATAACCGATCATCGCGCCGCGCCGGGCGATCGCACGGTCGCGCTCATCGGCGCGGCCCTGGGCCTCCTTCGTCGCCGTCACCGCGATCGCGATGCTGCCGACGATCATCGCGATGCCATGGGCAGCGGCCACCGGCCCGAACGACCAGATGATATCGAGCATGCGCCCCTCGCCGAAGCGGGCCGCGGGGCCGACAATGCCGAAATAGATGCCGTACGCGATCAGCATCGTGCCCAGCTCCAGCCATGCGATCTTCTCACGAAAAGCCATATGAAAGTTCCTTCTGATGTTCCCGATTCGCAACTCTATGTACGGTCATATGAACTTCGTGTCAATTTATATTAACACAATGTGCAAAATAGTCCCCATCGTTTGGATCGATGCGGCTTGACGGGATGACGCCTTCCTTCTGTGTGCGGGTGGGAGGCGCGGATGATTCTCTATGGCATCAGGAACTGCGACACGGTGAAGAAGGCCCGCGCCTGGCTCGCCGCGCGCGGCATCCCCTACGATTTCCACGATTACAAGTCGGCCGGCATCGATGCGCGGCGCCTCCGCGCCTGGGCGGGCGAGCTCGGCTGGGAGACGCTCCTGAACCGCGCCGGCACCACCTTTCGCAAGCTCCCCGAGGCCGACAAAAAAGGGCTCGATCGGGAGAGGGCGATCGCGCTGATGCTGGCGCAGCCGTCGATGATCCGCCGCCCCGTTCTAGACGTCGGCGGCCGGCGACTGCTCGGCTTCGACGCCGCAGCGTGGGAGGCGGCGATGGGCGGAACGAATCCGCCCCCAGCGGATTGATTCCGCTCAGGCGGGAGGAGGGGCGCGCTTTTGTCCGAACGGTCCGAACTGGTGGACGCAGGCGCCGCCGCGGCGCTCGAGGCGCAGATGCGGCTCGTCGCCGATGCACTCCCGGTGCTCATCTCCTATGTCGATGCCGGCGGCCGCTACCGGTTCAACAACAAAGCCTATGAAGAGTGGTTCGGCCACAAGAGGAAGGATCTGGCCGGCAGGCATCTGCGCGACGTGCTGGGCGAAGCCGCGTACGAGGCGTTGCGCCCGATGGTCGAGAAAGTGCTCGCGGGCGAGCGCGTCACCGGCGAGCGCGCGCTGAGCTACAAGGACGGCGGCGACCGCTTCGTCCATATCGACTATGTGCCCGACCGGCGCGACGACGGCAGCGTCGCCGGCTTCTTCGCGCTGGTCCAGGACATCAGCGAAGCGAAGCGCGCGGAGGCCGAGCTTCGCGAGAGCGAGGCGCGCTTCCGCGCCATGGCCGATTGCGCCGCTGTCCCGGTGTGGGTGACCGGCGAGGATGGCATCGAGTTCGCCAACAAGGCGTTCGAGGACGTGGCCGGCCTTCCCGCACACGCGCTGACCGGCGAGGTCTGGACCCGGCTCATCCATCCCGACGACCTGCCGCCGGTGATCGCGATGCGCGCCAGGGCATGGGCGGAGAAGACGAGCTATGCCTATGAAGCCCGCTTTCGCGGCGGCGACGGCGAGCAGCGCTGGATGCGGGTCACCTGCCGTCCCCGCTTCGACGCGCAGGACCGGCTGACCGGCTATGTCGGGCTCGCCGTCGATTTCACCGAGGCGCGCAACGCCGAGGAGGCCCTGCGCGAGGACAAGAGGTCGCTTGAGACGCTGAACCGGATCGGCGCCGGCCTCGCCGCCGAGCTCGACCTCGAGCGGGTCGTCCAGACAGTGACCGACGCCGGCGTGGAGCTTTCCGGCGCCCAGTTCGGCGCCTTCTTCTACAATGTGCTGAACGAGGCCGGCGAGAGCTACATGCTCTACACCCTCTCGGGCGTCGACCGCAGCGCCTTCGACAAATTCCCGATGCCGCGCAACACCGCCATCTTCGCGCCGACTTTCAACGGCGAAGCGCCCGTCCGGTCCGACGACATCACCAAGGACCCCCGCTACGGCAAGAGCGACACGCATCACGGCATGCCCAAGGAGCATCTGCCGGTCACCTCCTATCTGGCGGTGCCGGTCATCTCCCGGTCCGGGGAAGTGATTGGCGGCCTGTTCTTCGGCCATCCGGAGCCGGCACAGTTCACGGAACGCCACGAGCAGCTCCTCGTCGGCATTGCCGGCCAGGCCGCGGTCGCGATCGACAATGCCCGGCTTTACGAGGGGGCGCAGCGTGAGATCGCCGATCGCCACCTCGCCCAGGAGGCGCTGCGCGAGCTGAACCAGTCGCTGGAGGCCCGAGTCGCTGCCGCCATCGCCGAGCGGGAGCGCGCCGAGGAGGCGCTCCGCCAGTCCCAGAAGATGGAGGCGGTCGGCCAGCTCACCGGCGGTATCGCGCACGATTTCAACAACCTTCTCACCGTCATCGCGGGCAATGTCGACATCGCCCGCCGCCATATCGGCGATCAGGGCGAGGCGCGCGTGCTGCGCGCGCTCGGCAATGCGCAGGTCGGCGCGGAACGGGCGGCGGTGCTGACCCAGCGCCTGCTCGCTTTCTCGCGCCGCCAGCCGCTCAATCCGCGGCCGGTCGACGCCAACAAGCTGGTCACGGGCATGGGCGAGCTGCTCCACCGCACCCTGGGCGAGACGGTCGAGGTCGAGACCGTGCTCGCCGCCGGTCTGTGGCGGATCGAGGCCGATCCCAACCAGCTCGAAAATGCGATCCTAAACCTCGCCGTCAACGCCCGTGATGCCATGCCGGAAGGCGGCAAGCTCACCATCGAGACCGCCAACACCCATCTCGACCGCGCTTATGCCGTCCAGAATGCCGGCGTTTCGCCCGGCCAATATGTCGCGATATGCGTGTCGGACATCGGCACAGGCATGGACCCGGACACGCTGGCCCGCGCTTTCGAGCCCTTCTTCACCACCAAGGAGGTCGGCAAGGGCACCGGCCTTGGCCTGTCCATGGTCTACGGCTTCGTCAAGCAATCGGGCGGCCACCTCAAAATCTATTCGGAGGAAGGCGAAGGGACGACGGTCCGCATCTACTTGCCCCGCCTGCTGGGCCAGGAGGAGAGCGCCGAGGACCGGCCCGAGCAGGAGGTGCCCGAAGGCTCGCGCGACGAGACGATCCTCGTCTGCGAGGACGATGACGACGTCCGCGCCTACACGGTCGAGGTGCTGCGCGAATTGGGCTATCGGGTGCTCGAGGCGCATGACGGCCCGTCGGCCTTGCGCCTGCTCGAGCGGCAGGAGGGGGGCGTCGACCTCCTCTTCACCGACGTCGTCCTGCCGAGCGGCATGACCGGCGCCGTCCTCGCTCAGGAGGCCCGCGCCCGCCATCCGGCGCTCAAAGTCCTGTTCACCACCGGCTATGCGCGGAACGCGATCGTCCATCACGGCCGGCTCGATCCCGGCGTCGAGCTGATTACCAAGCCCTTCGCCTACGCCGACCTCGCCGCCCGAGTGCGCGACATGCTCGACCGGGCTTAGCGGGAGCCTAGCGGCCGGCGGCGGCGAACAGGCCCTGGGGATCGTAGCGGGCACGGATCTCGGCCAGTCGCGGCGCCGCCTCACCGTAGCAGGCACGCGCCCAGTCCGCCCGCTCAGGCTCGGCATAGCCCTGATAGGCATGGCCGTTCGCCGCGCCGGCGAGGGTGGCGGCGGAGGCATCGGCCCAGGCGGCGGCATGGGCCCTCAGTGCCGCGTCCGAGCGCGCCCCGGCAAAGGCGCTGTGGCGGATCAGCCAGCGGGCGCCGCGGTGGGCGAAGCAGGCGGTGCCGTCGTCGTCCGCATAGGTGCCGCGCCAGGGGATCAGCTCGAGATCGCGATGCTGGGCGTATCGCCGGTCCTCGGCGAATCGGGCGACCAGGGCCTCGATCGCCTCTCGGCCCACCGGCCGCTCGAAGAATTGGGAGCGGGTGGCGTGGAAGCCGGTGGCGACATAAGGCCGCGACGGCAGCCAGGCCGGGCCGGCGCCACGGTCGAGCAGGCCGACGAGGAAGTCGGCGGCCGCGTCCGGCGGAAGCTCCCAGCGCCTGAGCCCGGCGGCGAGCCGGCCGAGCCGGGATTCGAGCCCGGCGAGATGGGGCGCGGTCTCGGCCGGCGTCCCCAGGATGATTCCGAACAGCTCGACCACACACGGCTCCTCGGGAAGATCGCGCCCGGCCAGGCCGATCTCGAGATTGACCGCGCGCGGCGCGTCCGGCGCCCAGTGCTGCCACGCTTCGATCAAAGCGGGTGCCTCGGCGAGTGGCCAGCGGCCGTTGCACAAGGTCAGCGGCTCGAGGGGGTGGGTGCGCAGGACGAGCTCGGTGACGATTCCGAAGCCGGCGCCGCCGCCGCCGCGGAGCGCCCAGAACAGATCGGCCTCATCCTGGGCGGAGGCGGTGACGACGCGGCCGTCGGCGAGGACCACCTCCATCCGCTCCACCTGGTCGGCAACGAGGCCGTAACGGCGGCCGAGAAAGCCGAAGCCGCCGGCCAAAGCGAGGCCGCCGATCGCCACCAGCGGGCAGCCGCCGGTCGGCACGACTCGGCCGCGCTCCGCGAGGGCGCGGCTAAGGTCGCCCGAGGCCGCGCCGGGGCCGCACCGGACATGCCCGCGCTCGACCGCGACATCGTTCATCTCGGCGAGGTCGATGACCAGCCCGGGGCTCGACGAAAGGTCGCCGAAGCAATGGCCGCCGCTGCGCACCGCGAACGGCGCATCGTGCCCGGCGGCAAAAGCGAGCGCCCGGCGGATGTCCTCCACCCCGCGGCAGCGGAGCAGCGCCCGCGGCGGCGCGAACGGAAGCCGGGCGGCGAAATGCTTGCCGGCCAGCACCATCCGCGGGTCGCCGGCAAGGATCAGCTCGCCCGCCATGCCGCGCGCCAGCGCCGGCCAGTCGATCGCGTCGAGGGCCTCGGCCGAAGTCACGCGCTCAAACTGACCTGGAGCCGGTAGAGCTCGGCATAGCGCCCGTCGAGGCGGAGCAGCTCGTCGTGCGTCCCCTCCTCGGCCAAAGCCCCGGCCTCGAGGAAGAAGATGCGATCGGCGTTGCGCACGCTGGCGAGGCGGTGGGTGATCAGGATGACGGTGCGGTCGCGGGCGAGGAGGCGCAGCGATTCGTAGACGGCGTGCTCGGCCTTGGCGTCGAGCGGCGCGGTCGGTTCGTCCCAAATGACGAGGGGCGCGTCGCGGTAGAGGCCGCGCGCGACGGCGAGCCGCTGCCACTGGCCGGCGGAGAGATCGTGGCCGCCGTGGAACTGGCGCGAGAGCAGGGTCGCCCAGCGCTGCGGCAGCCGCTCGACCACCTCCTCCGCCCGCGACTGGCGTGCGGCGGCGAGCAGCGCGACCTCGTCGGGATCTGGGCGATCGTGGCGGCCGAGGCGGATATTGTCGCGGGCGCTGCGCGGCCAGCGGATCGGCTCCTGGAGCACCATCGCCACGCGGTCGGCGAGGCTGTCGGCCGACATGTCGTTGAGATCGACGCCGTCCCAGCTGATCGCGCCTGCGGTCGGCCGGTAGAGCCCGGCGGCGAGCTTTGCCAGCGTGGTCTTGCCCGAGCCGTTCTCCCCGACCAGAGCGACCGTCTGGCCGGCCTCGATGCTGAGCGAGACGTTGTCGAGGGCGAGCCGGCCCCCGGTCCCGGGATAATGGAAGCTCACCGCTTCGAACCTGATCGTGCCGGGCCGGACGGGCGCCGCGACTCCCGCCGGCGGGGGCGTGCGGCGCTCGGCCTGCTCGAGGAATTCCTGATAGTCGCTGATGTAGAGCGCCTTTTCGAGCAGCTCATGGCCGGTCACGACCAGGCTGGTGAGCGACGCGCCGGCGCTGCGGATGGCGATGATCGCGGCGCCGGCGACGGCGAGGTCGAGCCACTGCGCCCGGATCATCAGGCCGAGCGCGACGAAGGTTGCGGCGAGGCCGACGCCGGACAGGAGCCGGCCGAGCGCCACCACCTTCGCCTCCCTGACCCCGAGGGCGATAAGATGGTCCTGGAGGTCCCGGGCCGCGCGCTGGTGCTCGGCGAGGACATAGGCCTGCGCCTGGTTGGCGCGGATTTCGGGCGCCGAGACTCGCTGGGTGGAGAGCTCGGCCATCATCTCGCACTGCCGCGTGAGCGCGATGGTCGTCGGCATGCCCCCATATTGGATCCGCGCCGCGGTCAGCGCCGCCCAGGCGTCGGGCGCCATCGCGAGCAGCAGTAAGGCGGGCAGCGCCGGGTGAAGGAGGAAAAGGGCGGCGGCGGCGGCGGCGACGGCGAGCGCGGCGCTGCCGGTCGCGACGATTGCGGCGATCGCCCCTTCGATGTGGAGGAGACCTCGATCGCGGGCGCGCTGCAGCTGGTCGTAGAAGTCCGGATCGTCAAAGGCCGCCAGATCGATGTGGAGGGTGGCGCGGAACAGCGCCTGCTCGGCTTCGCGGCGGGCCTTGGGGGCGAGGTGCGCGCGGGCGACCGCTGTGGCGGCGTCGATGCCGATGCGGACCAGCAGAAGGGCGCCGAGCAGCAGCAGCGAGGGAAGGGCCGCTTCGACCCGCGCGAAGCCGGTGCCGCCGCCGAGCAGCGTCGCGAGGATGGAGCTGGTGAGGATCAGTGCCCAGGCGACCGCGGCGGCACCGACGATCTGCGCGACGACGATGGTGACCGCTGCGACGGGGGCCGACCGCCGGACTACGCTCGTTACGGGCCTGGCCGCCATGGCGAAGCGCCCGAACAGTCCGCGCAGGCCGAGATGGTGGCGCGCGACCGGGTCGAGCCGCCAATAGGGCATCTGGAGCTGGGTTTCGCGGAGCGTCTCGACCGTCAAAACCGGCTCCCTCCGAGGGTGAGGATCGACGGCAGGCCGCTCTCCGGATGCCAGCGCAGCAATTGGTAGGCGACGCCGCCGGTGCCCGGCAACAGGCCCGGCATCAGGGCGTCGCGCACGATGCCGCAGACCGGACCATATTGCTCGAGGCCGGTCAGGATCGAGGCCATCAGCGACTCGCGGGTGAGCCCGTCGGGCCCCACCCCTAGCGCGATGGCGCGATCGAGCACCTCCCACGCGCCGAGGTCGCCATGGCAGGCGCTATGGTTCCAGCCGAGGCCGAGCCGCTGCGTCGCGGAGGCGGCAATGCGAAGCGAGCGGAGCGTCGCCGGATCGGCCAGGTCCGGGTCGAGATCGAGCCGGGCGAGGCCGATGCCCACCGAACCGTGACACCAGGCGGCCGCGGTCGGAAGACCGAGCACGCGCAGGTCGCGCCAATTCTGCGCTTCCTCGTCGAAAAGCGAATCTTCGAAGGCGAAGGCGGCCTCGGCGGTCTCGCGGTAGCGCGCTTCGCCGGTCGCCTCCGCCAGCTGGAACAGCGCCCAGCCGCCACCGGTGACGCCGTGGGCGAAGCCGCCCAGCCCCTCCGGAAATCGCGGATCGAGCCACACGGCCCCGCGGTCCCGGGGCTGGGCCGCCTCGCACAGTGCATCCCCCATCGTTCGCGCCATCTCGACCCAGGCCTGGTTTCCCGTACGCCGCGCCAGCGCGAGCAGCGCCGGGATGGCGCCGGCTTTGCCTTCGAGCAGATCGTCGACGTCCGCCGCCGCGGCGGCGCGGGGAATCTGGCCGGCGAGGCGGACGGCCCGTTCGAGCCCGGAGCCCCCGTCGAGGCCCCAATCGGAAAGGACGAGTCGGGCCCAGATCCGCGAGCCGAGGCCCAGATAGGCGCCGGGCGTCGGGGGCCTGACCAGCTCTCCTTCTTCGAGGCCGTCCATCTGCATGTCCTCGACCGCGTCGAGACTCGCGAGGAGTCCGGCAAGCAGCGCATCGAGCCCCTCCACCGGATCCGCACGCCCCTTTTCCGTCTCCCTGAGATAGGCGCCGGCAAGGAGCGCGGCCCCGGAAAGGCCGGCATAGAGGTCCGGATCGAGCGGACGCACGGCCCAGCCGGCGGGCGTCAGCGTCGGCGCGATCCAGGTCGCGGTGCCGTCGTCGCCTCGGATCGCGGCGTCGCGCAGCCTGATCATGATCGCCGCCGCCTGCCGCCGCCGCCGCCGATCCAGATCGCCGAGCCGGACCTCGGCTGGCCAGAACGAGGCATCCTCGTCGGGCACCCAGCCTTCGTTGACGTAGGCGCTGACCAGCGCCATCCGGATATAGTCCCGCTCGAGCGCGAGATCGGCCTCGCGCCAGCTTCGCCACGCGTCGTCGACCAGGTTGCGCGGCTCCAGCCATCGCGCCCCCGCCGGCCCGGTCAGCACCCCGTCGCGGGCCACCGTCGCGAAAAAGGGAATGTCGCCGATCATCAGCTCGTCAATCTCGCCCTCGATCACCGCCGGGTCGCTCGGCGCGGTGGCGACGTTTTCGCCCATCTTGGCGAGCAGGACGCGGGCGCGCTCGCGGGCCTCCTCCTCCTTGTGCAGCGATACCGGATGCCACAGCATCCGGGCCAGCTCGGCATAGACTTCGGTTTGCCGGACCACCACCCGGATCGGGCAGGCCTCGAACCGGGCCAGCCGCGGCCGCAGCGCGCCGCTCGCCTCGAGTTTGCGCAGATGGCCGGAGAGCCGGTCGAAGCCCGCCAGCACCTCGGGCCAGAACTCGGCGAGCGCGGGCTCGGCGGCGGGATGGTTTTGCGCCGGCGGCAGGGCGACAGCGGTCACCCCCATTCGCGCCTCGTCGGTGCCGACGCCGACGATGTCAGGGGCCGGGACCATGGGCTGCTGCCCCGGAAGAGATCCCGCCGCCGACGTGTCGATCCCGCGCCAGGCCAGCCCCTGGCCCCGGCCCGGCAGCAGCCCGCTGGCCAGCACCGTGCCGGCGAGCAGCCTCTCGGCGCGCTCGGCGGCGTCGCCTAGCCCGGTCGGGGGAGGCGGGATGTTCGGCGTGAACAACGTCTCGCAATCGACGATCACCGGGCTGTCGCCATGGGCGATCAGATTCTCGGCATGGATGTCGGTCCCTCCCAGCAGCCGCATCACCGCCAGCCACTGGCCGATGCCGGCGTAGAAGCGGGCAAGCTCGGCACGGTCCGCGGCGTAACGATGCTCCACGAACGCGGCCCAGCCATGGTCTTCGAAGTCGACCGTCTCCGCGACCCGGATCGGCAGCGCCTCGCCGAGATCGGCGGCAAGCTCCGCGATGAACGCGCCCAAAGCGCGGTCGGCCGCCACGGAGCGCGGCTTGTAAACCAGGCGCCCGCCCTCGCAATCCAGAGTGGCGACGGTGAAGCCGCCGCGGTGACTGTCTCCCGCGCCGAAGCTGAGCCCGGTCAGCGCCCCGGCCGGCCGGCCGAGCAGGACCTCGACCGAGTCACGGTCCGCCGCCCAGCGCTGAGCGAACAGCAGGGCCGCGGCCGCCTGGTTGGCGACCAGCCGGCCCGCCCGGTCCATCAGTGTCGGGTAATGGACCGCAAGCTCGTCCCAGAAAGCGGGACGCTCCGTCATGCCGAGGAAACAGTCCCACCGCGCCTGCGGCGTATCGCCCTCCAGCCGGCCGTCGACCCTTGCCGCGTTGAGCTCGACGAGGAGCATGCGCGCGACTTTGCGGTGGAGGTTGATCCGAAGCGCGAGGCCGGCAGCGTCGAGAACGATCTCCGCCTCGGCGGGCGCGAGTTCCACCGACGAAAGCCGGGCCGCCAAATCCGCCGTTGCCGGCGAGATCAGGCAGCCCAGTGATCTTTCGAAAGGAAAGGCGTCCTCGTCCGACGCCACCTTGGCTTAGCAGCAAACTTGCGTGCGGGAGAACGTGCACGCCGTGCCGCAATAGCCCGACGTCGAGACGGTCTCGCAGACGATGTCGGCCGAGGCATGCTCGCCCGCGAACAGCGGGCCGGCGGGATTGCCGAGATCGGCTTCGGTACGCCAGCGGGCCGAAGTCTCTTTGCTTGAGATGGGCATGGGGGTGTCCTCCTCCGGTTTGACCATGGAATGGCGCCGAAGAGCGACACTAACTTAAGGCACGACAAGACAGCTGTCTATTGCCGCAAGTTAGGACCGACTCCCGCGACGCAGTGTTACGCTACGGAACGTACAGCGGGAGTCAAACGCGCAAGCGTCGAATTGGTTCGACTCGTGCAGAACTTGCGACGCGTCGGGGAACGTCCCAAAGTGGACGAGCGCGAGATCTCGGCCAAAGCAAACGGGACAGCAATGACGAGACGGTGCCGCCGATGCCGACCCTTGGCTTCGCAATGCCGGCCTTAAGCAAGTCGAAACCTCTTTTGCCAATAAGCCTGCGCATCCGGTGGAGGTGTAAACGTGCGTAAACTCAAGAAATTGCTCCGCGACGAGCGTGGCGCGACGGCGATCGAATACTGTCTGCTCCTCGCTCTGCTTGCGATGGTCATGCTGGGCGTGCTGAACAGCCTGGGCTTGACGCTGGCGAGCGTGTTCACGACGATCTCGGCGGCGATGAGCGGCTGACGCCCCGCTAGCGGGTGAATTTTTCGCCCGCTTCGGCTTTCTTCGCCAGCAGCTCCGCGACCTCGAAGCCGCGCCGCTCCAGACCCTCTACGATCTTGGGCAATCCCTCGCTGTCGGCCCAAAACATCGGGCCGCCGCGATAGACCGGCCAGCCGTAACCATAGACCCAGACGACGTCGATGTCGGAGGCGCGCTGGGCCATGCCTTCCTCGAGGATTCTCGCGCCCTCGTTGACCATCGTGTAGAGCGCGCGCTCGACGATCTCCTCGTCCGAGATGTCGCGCTTCTCAATGCCTTCCTTCGCCCGGAAATCTTCGATGATCTTTTGGACGACAGGCGAAGGGGAGGGGCGGCGCTTCTCGTCATAGTCGTAGAAGCCGGCGCCCTTCTTCTGGCCCCAGCGGTCGGCGGCGCAGAGCGCGTCGCGGACATTCTCGATCCGGGCCGGGTCGCGGTGCCAGCCGATGTCGACCCCGGCGAGATCGGCCATCTGGAACGGCCCCATCGGCATGCCGAACGCGACATGGACCCGGTCGATCTGCTCCGGCGTGGCGCCTTCGAGCAGCAGCTTGTTGGCCTCCACCTGGCGCGGCATCAGCATGCGATTGCCGATGAAGCCGTGGCAGACGCCCGCGACCACCGCGACCTTCCTGATCTTCTTGGCAAGCTGCATGGCGGTGACCAGCACGTCGGGGGCGGTCTTGGCGCCGCGCACCACTTCCAGGAGCTTCATGACGTTGGCCGGCGAAAAGAAATGGAGGCCGACGACGTCCTGCGGACGCGAGGTCGACGCGGCGATCTCGTCGATGTTCAAATAAGAGGTGTTTGACGCCAGGATCGCGCCCGGCCCGGCGATCGCGTCGAGCTTGCCGAAAATCTCCTTCTTGACCTCCATATTCTCGAACACCGCCTCGATGATGAGGTCGCAATCGACCAGGTCCTCGAGCTTCAGCGTCGGCTTCAGGAGCCCCATCGCGCCCTCGACCTGGTCGCTGGTCATCCGCCCCTTGGCCGCGCTCGCCTCGTAATTCCTGCGCATCACGCCGGTGCCGCGGTCGAGCGCGTCCTGGGCCATCTCGACGATGGTCACGGGAATTCCGGCGGAGAGGAAGTTCATCGAGATGCCGCCGCCCATCGTGCCGGCGCCGATCATGCCGACGCGGCGAATCTCGCGTGGGCTCGTGCCCTCCGGCAGCCCCTCGATCTTGGCCGCCTTCCTTTCGGCGAAGAAGAAATATTGCTGGGCGCGCGCCTGGGTCCCGGTCATCAGCTCCATGAACAGCCGCCGCTCGTCCTGGACGCCCTCGGCATAGGGCTTGGCCACCGCCGCCTCGATCGCCTTGATGTTCGATTCGGGCGCGTCGAATCCCTTGAACTTGCGCGCATTGGCCTTTCGGAACGCGTCGAATATCCCGGGATTGGCGCGCGCTTCGGCGAGCTTGCCGTCGCGCTCGCTGGTCTTGGGGATCGGGCGGATATCCTTGACCTCGTCGGCATAGGCCACCGCGTGCTGCTCGAGGTCCCCCTCGATCAGCCGGTCGACGAGGCCGGCGTCGCAGGCCTCCCTGGCGCCGATCGGGTTGCCCGTCGCCGCCATTTCGAGCGCCAAAGCGACGCCGGCCGCGCGCGGCAGCCGCTGCGTGCCGCCGGCGCCGGGGAGCAGGCCCAGTTTGACCTCGGGCACGCCCAATTTGGCCGAGGGGACCGCGACCCGGTAGTGGCTCGCCAGCGCGACTTCGAGGCCGCCGCCGAACGCCGTGCCGTGGATCGCCGCAATGACCGGCTTGGTGCAATTCTCGATGATGTCGACGACCTGCGGCAGCATGGGGAGCTGCATCGGCTTGCCGAATTCGGTGATGTCCGCGCCGGCGAAGAAGGTCTGGCCCTGGCAGATGATGACGACGGCCTTGACCGCCTCGTCGCCATCGGCCTCCCCGATCGCCTTCACCAGCCCCTCGCGCACCGCGATGCCCAATGCGTTCACCGGCGGGTTGTTCGAGGTGACGATCAGCACGTCGCCATGCTTCTTCGTGGAAATCGGGCTCATGCTGGCTTCTCCGGTATCAAAAGGACGTGCGTCCATATTCCTGGCGGTAATGGGGGTGCGAGGCGGAAAGGCCGCCGTCGACCACGAGGGCGTGGCCGTTGACGTAGCTCGATTCGTCGGAGGCGAGGAACAGCGCCGCATTAGCGATCTCGTCCGGAACGCCGCCGCGCTTCAGCGGGTTCAAATGGCCGATCATCTCTTCTTTCCCGGCGCTGCGGGCCATGTCGTAAATGCCCTGGGTCATGCCGGTCTCGATCAGGCCCGGGCAGATGGCGTTGACCCGGATGTTGGCGCCGCAAAGCTGGGTCGCGGCGACCTCGACCAGGCTGATCACGCCGGATTTGCTTGCCGAATAAGCCGGCCCGCCCGCTCCGGCGCGGATGCCGGCGACGCTGGCGGTGCAGATGATCGAGCCGCCGCCGCGCGCCTTCATCGCCGGCGCCGCATGCTTGATCGCCAGGAACGGCCCGATCAGATTCACCCGCAATATCTCGTTCCAGTCCTCGGGCGACTGCTCGAAGATCGACGCCAGCCCGCCCGAAATCCCGGCATTGGCGAAGAAGATGTCGAGGCCGCCATGGTCGCGCACCGCGAGCTCGATGAGCCCGACGACGTCGCTCTCGCGCCCGGCGTCGGCCGCGACCACGCCGTCCGACGCGTTGACGTCCGCCGCGATCACCTGGGCGCCCTCGCGCGCGAACAGGGCCGCGGTGGCCTTGCCGATCCCCGACGCAGCGCCGGTGACGATCGCGACCTTGCCTGCGAGACGTCCGCTCATAATCCCACTCCCGTCGTCGAGCCCCCGTCGATGACGATCGCCTGTCCCGTCATGAAGGTCGAGGCGGGCGAGGCGAGGAAGACGGCGGCGCCGGCGATTTCGTGCGGCTCGCCGATCCGGTGCATGGGCGTCATCATCGTCACCGTCTTCAGCGTCTCCGGATTCTCCCACAAAGCCCGCGCGAAATCGGTCCGGACCAGCCCAGGCGCGATGCAATTGACGCGCACCTGGCGCGGCCCGAACTCGGCGGCGAGGTTGCGCGCCAGCTGGAAATCGGCCGCCTTGGAGATGTTGTAGGCGCCGAGCACCGGCGAGGCCTTGAGGCCGCCGATCGAGGAGACGATGATGATCGATCCCTCGCCGCGATCGAGCATTTCGGGCGCGGCCATCTGGATCAGCCAGTGGTTGGCGATCACGTTATTCTCGAGGATCTTGCGGAACTGTTCGTCCTGTATCCCCGCCATCGGCCCGTAATAGGGGTTGGACGCGGCGTTGCAGACCAGGATGTCGATCCGCCCCAGCTGCCGCCTGGTCTCGTCGACGAGGTGCTGGAGCTCCGCCTTGGCCGAAATGTTGGCCGGCACCACGATCGCGCGCGCCTCCTTATGCTCGGCGTTGATCGCGTCGGCCGCCTCCCGGCACGCCTCCGCCTTGCGCGAGGAGATCACCACTTTGGCGCCGTGACGCGCCAGCGCCTCGGCGATCGCCCGCCCGATCCCGCGCGAGGAGCCGGTGACGATGGCGACCTTCCCGGTCAGATCGAACAGATTCATCGTCCCTCCTGGTCATCCCAGCGAAAGCCGGGATCTCACTTTCTTTCTCCGCGGCCGCAAGGGCAGGGAGATTCCAGCCTTCGCTGGAATGACGGCTATTCCACTCGGTGCTTGGCGAACTCGAGCCGAGCGATCGCCCTGTTGTGCACTTCGTCCGGCCCGTCGGCGAGGCGCAGGGTCCGGATTCCCGCCCAGCTCGCCGCCAGCCCGAAATCCTGGCTGACTCCGGCACCGCCATGCGCCTGGACCGCGTCGTCGATGATCCGGAGCGCCATTTGCGGCGCATAGACCTTGATCATCGCGATCTCGGCCTGGGCGGCCTTGTTTCCGGCCTTGTCCATCAGGTCCGCGGCCTTCAGGCACAGGAGCCGCGACATGTCGATGTCGATCCGCGCCGCGGCGACGCGCTGCTCCCAGATGCTGTGCTCCATGAGCCGCTTGCCGAACGCGACCCGGCTCTGCAGCCGCTTCACCATCGCCTTCAGCGCCTCCTCGGCCGCGCCGATCGTCCTCATGCAATGGTGGATGCGCCCCGGCCCCAGCCGCCCCTGCGCGATCTCGAAGCCGCGCCCCTCGCCGAGCAGCATCGCCGACACGGGCACGCGCACATTTTCGAGCACTATCTCCATATGGCCGTGCGGCGCGTCGTCATAGCCGTAGACGGTGAGCGGCCTCAGCACGTTCACGCCGGGCGCGTCCAGGGGCATCAGCACCATCGATTGCTGGCGATGCTTGTCGGCGCCCTTGTCGGTCTTCCCCATCAGGATCGCGACCTTGCAGCGCGGGTCGCCCGCGCCCGACGACCACCATTTGCGCCCGTTGATCACATAATCGCTGCCCTCGCGCGCGATGTCGCATTCGATGTTGGTCGCGTCGGACGACGCCACGGCGGGCTCGGTCATCAGGAAGGCCGAACGGATTTCCCCGTTCATCAGCGGCCTGAGCCACTCTTCCTTCTGCTCAAGCGTGCCGTAGCGGTGCAGCACCTCCATATTGCCGGTGTCGGGCGCCGAGCAGTTGAACACCTCGGCCGACCACATGATCCGCCCCATCTCTTCGGCGCAGAGCGCATATTCGAGGTTGGTGAGCTGCGTCCCCTCGAATTCGAAGCTCTCGTCGACATGTTTGAGCGCCTGCCCGGGCGGCATGAACAGATTCCACAGGCCGGCGGCCCTGGCCTCCGGCTTCAGATCTTCGATGAGCGCGATCGGCTGCCAGCGGTCGCCGGCGTCGATCTGCTTCTTATACTCCCCCGCGCGCGTCCGCACCCGAGTCTCGATGAACGCCCGCACCCGGTCCCGGTAAAAAGCCTGCCGTTCCGTAAGGTCAAAATCCATGGGGGCGGGGTCCCTCTGTCGTACTTACATGTGACGTAAGCCTCCGCTGCCAGAAATGGGGGTTTTGGGGAAGTAGGAAGGGCTTTCGGCCCTTCAGCGGCTACGTACGCGAAGGTTCAGCCTATACTCTGACCCGTGTTGGTCTATCGCAACTAGCTTGACGGCGAGAGGCCTGCCCTCATGCCCAACGTCTCGCCCAATCATGAAGTGAAAGTTTGCCTCGACCTTTCGGCCAGGGAGAACCGGGTGCCCGGAGCTATGGATGGCACCGTTTGGGTGCGGCAATGTGAAGTTGGCTTCGACGTCGTCCGAACCCACTCTTGGGGAGAGGAGCCTTAGTTCTGCCAACCGCACCGGATTCTTGCTCTCGTTGAAGATCGAAACCTCCACGACGATCTGCGCTGTATGGCGACCATCCTGCTGTCGGGCTCGATGCCACCAACTCTTCTGCTGCAGGGGAATCAGTTTGAGGGCGCGACCTGGCCGAGCAGCAAATCTATGAAGGAGCAAATCCGCAGTGCCTGCCAAGAACAAGGCTGCCGCAAGAATCGTGCCTCCCAGTATGATACCTCCAGTTTCCGACCGGAAGCGAGCCAGTTCTGCTGACCAGGACGTTGGTAGTAGGAGGATAGCAAGGCCTGCGACGGCGAAGGCTGCGAACACCCAAAGCAGGCGGCGCTTGATGACCTCTAGAATCGCTGGGACGACGGCTTCACCCACCATTGAACCTAGGTACCGCTCGAAGGTGAATGAGGCGAGCTTGATTTCGCCTCGCGGAATTCCGGGGACGCCGAACCTCCGGGGACACCATATCTAATTCCCCGCACCCTTCCGTCGCCTCTTCCGCCCCGCTCCAACCTCCATCCCCGCCGCCAGCGCCTGCCGCGCCGCGGCCGCCAGATAGGCCGAGCGGTTCTCCGCCACGCGGTCGATCGCGGCGACCAAGCCTTCGTCGAGCGTGACGTTGAGCCTGAGCGCGCGGCCGGGGGGTTCGACGCGCACGAGGAGTCGCGCCGCTTCCGTGACTTCCGGGTCCGCCGCCCAGGCGCCGATGTCGCTCGGCGCGGGGATCGCGTCGCCATGTTCGGCCGAAAGCGCGATATGCGCGGCCAGCGCCTGTTCGGCGCCGCGCGCGGCTTCCTGGAGGGTGGCGCCTGCCGAGGTGCAGCCGGGGAGGTCGGGGAAGAAGACGCTGTAGCCCTTTCCCGCCCGCTCGACGATTGCCGGATAATAAGAAGCCGCCATTCCGCCCTTCTCCTTGCTCGCCCCTAACGGAGCTTCACGCCGCTCTGCCGCTCGATGCTCTTCAGCGTGCCGATGCCGAGCTCCACCTTGGGATGTGGCACCGTCACGGTCCCGGGCTTGGCCGCGTGCCGGAGCTGCTTGTGAGACCCGGCCTGCCGCACCTCGCGCCACCCGTCCGCTTCAAGCCTGCCGATGACGTCCCGGCTTCGCATTGGTTCACCCTGTTAGTGTGTATTTATACACATTATCTGTTCAATTGTCAACGCAGAAGGCTGCTTAGGAGCCGAATAGGCCGATCCTCCGGACTTCGTCCGGCGGCGGGGGATGGGCTTCCAAAATAGGATTTCGCCTGTCATCCTCCCCCGACTCGGGCCCGTGTTGGTCGGCCCGGGCCGGCTCTTTGAACCTGTCCATCTCTCCTGGACTCCAATGAATCCGCGCTCACTGAAAACAAAGCATTTTCCGGCGCGATCTGGGTAACTTTCGTATACTTCCGCGCCAAAGGTTCGGCCCAGGATTTCTTGCCCTATGGAAGCCGAACCTTTGAACCTTCCGCAAGGCCGCGCCGCGACCCGCCGCGGCGAATGGCATGCGCCTGTCTTGACCTGGAGCCATGGTCGCCATCGCGATCTTTGTGGCGTTCCCGGATTGCCCCCGGCCTCGATTTCCGCTATTCCAATCGCTTACCCGGTGGGTTCGTGGCGGAAAGGAAGTCATTATGTCCATTCGCTTATTGGTCGCCGCTCTGGCGGTCGTCGCGGTGCCGATGGCGGTCATGGGGCAGCAGCCGGCGGCCGAACGCAGGCCCGCGCCCGCCAAGCGCTATTGCGAGACCTACAGCGACGTGCAGACCCGGCTCAGCGGCCGCCGCCGCTGCCAGACCAAGGCGGAGCGCGATCAGCTCAAGATGGAATCGCGCCAGGTGGTCGACCGCATCCAGCTGATGAAGGCCAGCAACGGCAAATAGGGCTGGCGGGCCTTTGACGGGGCGGATCCCGGCGGCGCCGGGACCGGGCTCCGTCAGGCCTGGCCTTCGCGCAGCCGCCAGGGCAGGCCGGGCAGCTTGACCATCGCCACCCCGCACGTCGTGCAGCGGGTAACGAAATAGCCGGTATCCCAATGGCTGAACTTCACGTCGGCGACATGCTTTCCGAACAGGCTGTGCAGGCTCATGCCTGGTCCCCCCGCGCCCGGCCGCGCTTCGCCTCGGCGAGAGCGTCGGCGAGGCTGCCGTAGCGGTAGGGACCGACCTGATAGCTTTCGGTGCTCACCAGGGTGATGCCGAGCCGCCCCAGCTCCACCGCGTCCATCTCCGGCACGGTGCCGGGCGATGCGGGAGCGCTGGAGGTCACGGCCTCGTCTCCCGCGCGGCCGCGATCGTCGTCTCCACCGCGATCAGCCCGGCCTCGCTCGCCACCGCAAGATCGATCGGGCGCCCCTGAAGGGCGCTGTGATGGCTGTTGAGGAAGGCGCGCACGGCCTCGACGCTGCCCAGCGCCGCCTGCGCCGAGCGGACCGCCCGGCTTTGCCTCCTGCCCTCGTCGGGGGAGAGGACCGGGCCCTGCCTTGCCTTCCTGAAGGGAAAGCTCATCGGCCGCCCCCCGCCGGCCCGTCGGGCTCGCGCCGGCCGCGCGGCGCGGGCGGCTTGCGCAAGGCGGAGCCGGGACGCGGCAGCGCCGGAAGGGGAATATCGAGCGCGGCCCTCTCGCTTTGGGTCGCGGGTCCCTTGCGGGGCATCATGAACGGGAGGATCTGAGCCGCCCTGATGCTGTAGCGGCCGGCCAGATCGTAATGGATGAGCCGCGTCTCGGCGCTCGAGGCCGCGCGTGCCATCGCCATCGCCGCGCGCTTGCGGCCGATCCAATAGTCCTTGTCCATGATCGATCACCTGGTCGGCAAGCGGGAGCACGAATGTCTCTCAGTCACGGGGCGCTTGCGGTTGGATGCGGGGTGATGCCGGAGGCCTAGCAGGTCCGGCGCCCTATAGCGACGACATTCGGCCCGCCGCTCCGGTCCGCCCGTCCCGCCGCCGACGCCCGGCCCGCCTCCTCTTCCATTGAAACTCGGGGCAAAAGAGCCCATATCGGGGCGGCTGACGTCGCCTGCGACGGAACCGAAAGGCTCCGGCCTCTCCTTTCCCTTCAAGCCGCCCGGCCCCGCGCCGAAATCGGCGCGCGGATATTGCCGGCCCGGCGAGAAGGAATTTGCATGAAAGAGGAATTGCTGACGCTGGAAGGACGAATCGACGAGATTCTGCCCGACGGCCGCTTTGGCGTGATGCTCGACAACGAACACCGGATCATCGCCTATACGGCGGGGCGCATGCGGCGCTTCCGCATCCGCTCGATCGTCGGCGACCGCGTCCATGTCGAAATGACGCCCTACGATTTGAGCAAGGGCCGCATCGTCTACCGCGAGAAGCTCGCCGGCGCGGCCCCGGGGCAGCGACGCAACTTCAGAAGGAGGTAGCAGATGGGAGCCCATGCCAGAAGGCGCTGGCCGCCGCGCCGCGTGCTGGACGAGACGACGCGCCAGACGCTCATCGGCGACGAGGCCGCCGCCCGTCCGCCGCGGGAGGGGCCGCATGCCGCGGCCGCCGCCCAATGAGAGGCGTTCCGGATCACGACCGGGCCAAGGGCCGGCCATATCTGATCGAACGCGAGGGGGAGGGCGCCTATCGCCTGATCGTCCGCGAGACCCGCTACAACAGCCAGAATTATCCGATCGTCACGGCGACGCGGATCGACGAGGGCTTCGCCAGCGCCGCCGCCGCGCGCGCTTACGCCAAAACCCATTTCGGCGCCGTGGCGGGCGAGTTCGCCAACAAATGACCCGTCTGCGCGACGCTGCCGGAGCAGGAACGGAGCGGCCCGAAGGGGTGCGCGCGCGCGGCGCCAAGCGCGCCGAGGACACGTCGTCCGGCTGCCGCGCCAACGCGGCGGCCGACCTCGGCCGCGCCGAGGCGCTGGGCGCCGATCCCACGCGCGGGCGGATGGAGCGCAGCGCCGCCGCCTGGACGGCGCGCGCCGTCCAGCTCGAGCGCGACGAAGCGCTGTTCCAGGCCCGGTCTCGCGATCTTTCCGGCATGCGCGGGCACTAACTCCTCTTTCCGGGGTCGGCACGGGCGCGTGACTTTTGGGCGGCACACGCTAATCCGCTTCCCATGTCCGATCGCCAGGCCGACCATTCCATCGATCCCCTGTTCCTGGAACGCTGGTCGCCGCGGGCGTTCGACGGCTCCGCCCTGCCCGACGAGGACCTCGCCGCCATCTTCGAGGCGGCGCGCTGGGCGCCCTCGGCATTCAATTCGCAGCCCTGGCGATTCCTCTACGCGAAGCGCGGCGACGCGGACTGGGACCGCTTCCTTAGCCTGCTCATCCCCTGGAACCAGAGCTGGGCGCACAGTGCGTCGGTGCTCGTCTACATTCTTTCGGACAGCCTTCCGATGACGGACAGGAAGACCGGCGAGCCCGCCCCCTCCACAACTCACAGCTTCGATGCCGGCGCCGCCTGGGCGAGCCTGGCTCTGCAGGCGACGCGGATGGGCTATCATGCTCACGGCATGTCCGGGATCCAATACGAGATCGCCCGCGCCGAGCTTCACATCCCGGAACGCTACCGCCTCAACGCGGCGTGCGTGATCGGCCGGATCGGCGATCCGGCCATTCTCGACGAAAGGCTTCGGGCCCGCGAGGTGCCGAGCGATCGCAAGCCCCAAGGCGAGTTCGTTTTCCGCGGCGGCTTCCCGGCGGACGCCCAAACACTTGTGCGGGAGCCTTAAAAGGTGAACATTCGACGGCTGGCTGAGGGGGCTTGGGCATGACCGTCGAGGTGGGTGCTGGGAAAGGCCGCATGGTTACGCTTCCGGCGCGCCCGGAGCCGATCCGCGTCGCCGCCGAAGAAACCGCGGTCGTCGTCATCGACATGCAGAACGCTTATGCCTCGCCCGGCGGCTATGTCGATCTCGCCGGCTTCGACATTAAGGGCGCGGCCGGAACGATCGGGCAGATCGCCAAGGTCCTGGAGACGGCGCGCGCGGCGGGCGTCCAGATCGTCTACCTGCAGAACGGCTGGGACCCGGCCTATGTCGAAGCGGGCGGCCCGGGCTCGCCCAATTGGCACAAGTCCAATGCGCTCAAGACCATGCGGGCGCGGCCCGAGCTCGAGGGACAGCTGCTGGCGCGCGGCGGCTGGGACTACGCCCTTGTCGACGCGCTGGCGCCGCGCCCGGGCGACATCACTCTGCCCAAAACCCGCTACAGCGCCTTTTTCAACTCGCAGCTGGACTCGACCCTGCGCGCACGGGGCATCCGCAACATCGTCTTCGTCGGCATCGCCACCAACGTCTGCGTCGAATCAACTCTGCGCGACGGCTTCCACCTCGAATATTTCGGGGTGATGCTCGAGGACGCCACTCACCATCTGGGCCCCGATTTCATCCAGGAGGCCAGCGTCTACAACGTCGAGAAGTTCTTCGGCTGGGTTTCGACCGTCGCCGATTTCTGCGGCACGTTCGGCCAGATCCCGCGAGACCAGGAGTAAGCCAAAATGCCTTTCGAGCCCATCAATCCGCCCCAATTCCCGACTCCGATCGCGCCTTATTCGGCCGGAGCGAAGGCGGGAAACACCGTCTACGTTTCCGGGGTGCTGGCCCTGGGGGAGGGCGGGACCGTCCTCCACGTCGGCGATGCCGCCGCGCAGACCCGCCATGTGCTCGAGGTGATCAAGATCACGCTCGAAGCCGCCGGCGCCAGCCTCGCGGACGTGGCGATGAACCATATCTTCCTCAAGGATCTGGCGGATTATGCGGCGTTCAACGCGGTCTATGCGGACTATTTTCCCGGCAACAAGCCGGCGCGCTATTGCGTCAAATGCGAGCTGGTGAAGCCCGATTGCCTGGTCGAGATCGCGTCCGTGGCCCATATCGGCTGATGCCGCACATCGCCGGCCTCTATTACGAAGAGCATGGCCCGGCACACGGGCCGCCGCTGATTCTCTCGGCGGGCCTCGGCGGCTCGGCGTCCTACTGGGCGCCCAATCTCTCCGCGTTGGCCGAGAGCCACCGCGTCGTCCTCTACGACCATCGGGGCACCGGCCGCAGCGATCGCGACCTTCCGTTCAACCTCAGCGTCGAGGACATGGCCGCCGATGTCCTCGCCCTGATGGACGGGCTCGGCATCGGGACCGCGACCCTGGTCGGTCACGCGGCGGGCGGAGCCATCGGCCTTTCGCTCGCGCTCGCCGCTCCCGATCGCCTCGACCGGCTCGTCGTCGTCAACGGCTTTGCCAAACCCGACTCGCATTTCCTGCGCTGCTTCGACACCCGCTTGGCCCTGCTGCGCGACTGCGGGGTCCGTGCCTTCCTCCACGCTCAGCCCATCTTCCTTTATCCGGCCCGTTGGATCTCGGAGAATGAAGCGCGCCTCGGCGCCGAGGAGGCGCAGCAGCTTGAGCATTTTCAGGGCGCCCCGAACATCGAGGCCCGCATCGCCGCGCTCGTCGCCTTCGACGTGGGGAGCCGCCTCGCCGAAATTCGCACGCCGACGCTCCTGATCGCGGCCGACGACGATATGCTTGTCCCCGCCTCCTGTTCGGAAGCCCTGGCCGAAGGGCTGCCCGGCGCGAAGCTGGCGATGATGACCGGCGGCCACGCCTGCACCGTCACCCAATCCGCCCGCTTCAACCACCTGTTGCGCGACTGGCTCGGCCACGCGCGTCTCAAAGGAGCTGCATGATGGAAGTCGGAGTCTTCACGCCCATAGGCAATAACGGCTGGCTGATCAGCGAGAACGCGCCGCAATATCTGCCGAGCTTCGATATGAACAAGGAGATCGCGTTGAGGGCCGAAAAATACGACCTCGATTTCCTCCTGTCGATGATCAAGCTGCGCGGCTTCGGCGGCAAGACCCAGTTCTGGGAATATAATCTCGAGAGCTTCACCTTGATGGCCGCGCTCGCCGCGGTGACGAACAAGATCAAGATCTACGCGACCTGCCCCACTCTGGTGATCCCCCCCGCCTTCGCCGCGCGGATGTGCAACACGATCGATTCGATCAGCCACGGCCGCTTCGGCCTGAACCTGATCACCGGCTGGCAGCGCCCCGAATACAGCCAGATGGGCCTGTGGCCCGGCGACGAGCATTTCCGCAACCGCTACCAGATGCTCGGCGAATATGCCCACATCCTGCGCGAGCTCTGGGAAACGGGCGTCTCCGACTTCAAGGGCGAATATTACCAGATGGACGATTGCCGCGTCCGCCCGCTGCCCGACGGCGACATGAAGATCATCTGCGCCGGAAGCTCGGACGACGGCCTCGCCTTCTCGGCCAAATATGCCGACTATGCCTTCTGCCTCGGCAAGGGCGTCAACACGCCGACCGCCTTCGCGGCCAATAACGAGCGTCTCGCCGCCGCCACCGCCAAAACCGGGCGCGACGTCCGCATGTTCGTCCTCGTCATGCTGATCATGGGTGAGACCGACGAAGAGGCCGAGGCCAAGTGGAAGAGCTACAATGACGGCGTCGACCTGGAAGCGATCGCCTGGCTCGCCGAGCAGGGCGCGGCGGACAAGCACAATCCCACCACCAACGTCCGCCAGCTCGCCGCCCCCGAGGGGGCGGTCAACATCAACATCGGCACCCTGGTCGGCAGCTACGCCAAGATCGCGTCCATGCTCGACGAGATGGCTGAGGTGCCCAATACCGGCGGCGTGCTCCTGACCTTCGACCATTTCGTCGAGGGCGTGGAGCTGTTCGGAACGCGGGTGCAGCCGCTGATGAAGTGCCGGCAGGGGGTGAATACCCGCTAGAGCAGCAATATCGTTGCCAGGGTCAGGAACACGCCCATCGAGGCGACGTCGCTGGCGGTGGTGAGGAAGATGCTGGACGCGGTCGCCGGGTCGGCGCCGAGGCGCTTCAGGATCACCGGGATGAGCGCGCCGGCGATGCCGGCGACCGTGCAGCTCACCGTCATCGCGAACATCACGACCATGCCCATCACCCAGGGTTGCGCCTCGCCCTGCTGCATCGCGTAAAAAGCCATGCCGGCGCCGGCGGTAATCCCGACCAGGAGGCCGTTGCAAAGCCCGAGCAGCCCTTCCTTGGCGACCAGTCGGCTGATCAGCCCGGGCTTCAGTTCGCCGAGCGTCATGCCGCGCAGCGTGACCGCCAGCGCCTGGCAGCCGGTATTGCCGGTCTGCCCGGCCATCACCGGCAGGAACACGGCGAGGATGACGAGGCGCTGGAGCGTGTCCTCGAACACGCCGACGACGGCCGCGGCGACGAAGGCGGTGAGGAGGTTGATCTGGAGCCAGGGGTGACGCAGCCTGAGGCTGCGCGCCAGGGGCGTCGCCAGCCGTTCCTCCTTCTCGACGCCGACCATCTGGCCGGCCTGGGCGCTGATCTCGATCGCCTGCTCGGCGAAGAGCTCCTCGCCGCGGACCAGCCCCTTGAGCGCGCCCGCACCGTCGGTGACCGGATAGACCGGGAAATGCTTGGAGAGCGCGGCCTTCAGCGCGTCGGCGAGCGGCATCGTCTCGGCCAGCGAGAAGACGTCGGTCAGCATGATGTCCTTGAGCTTCGTCTCGGGCGTGGCGAGCAGCATGTCGCGCATCACCACCACGCCCTCGAGCTTCCCGCCTTCGCCGGTGACGTAACAATAGGTGATCACCGCCGCCTGGGTCAGTTCGCGCAAGGCCTCGACCGTCTCGGCCACACTCATCTCGCCGGTGAAGACGCCGATCGGCGGCGACATCAGGTCGCCGGCGGTGGCGGCGTTGGTGAGGGGCGTGGCGGAAAGGGCGAGGGGCTGCTGCGTCATGGTCGAAAGTGTGGCCAATAGCGGGCCCGCGCGCAATAGGGTGCGCAAATGGGGGTGCATCCGCGCGCCGGCGTTGATACCAGCGCCCTATGATGCGTCTGGTTGCGCTGGCCCTGTTGCCCTTCGCGATGCTCGCCGGATGTGTCGGGCATGTCGCCGATTATGTCGGGCCGCGCGCCGGCATCGTTTCGCCGCAGCTGATCCGCTACGGGCTCGATCTCGCCCAGAGCCGTTGCGTCGGCGAGCGGCTGGGAGGCACGCTCGCCCCCCGCCAGCTGCGCCTGTTCGCGCGCTCGGCGGGAGCGGTGCGCCGGGGCTTTTACGATCCTGGCCGGCTGACCCTGCGCGACCTCGGCTGGGTGGCGACCTCGATGGGCGACCCGGCGGTGCGACCCGCGCTCGACCGCGCCGCCGAAGCTTGCAACATCGCGGGTCCGGCGGCGGTCGCCGGGGCGGGCCCCTCCCTGGACGGCGTCACCGCGCGGATCCTCGGCCCCGGCCAGCTGCCCCCGCCGGGCGGCGCGCCGCCGGCCGCGGCCGGCCCGCGGCCCGCGACCTGGCTCAATCTCGGCGCCGCCGGCTCGGGCCAGTCGATCGCGATCGACGCCGCCACCATCGAGCAGGAGGGATCGCAGCGGACCGCCTGGTTCAGGATGACCGATCCCGGCGCGGCACCCAGCGGCGACGCCTATCTGCTGCACATCGACTGCGCCGGCCGAACGATCAACCCCAAGGCCCGCGAGCGGCGCGACGCCGCCGGCGCCGCGCTCGAGCGGGTGGACTATCCGGACAATCCGCTGTCGGTGGAAGGCGGCACCGTGATGGAGATCGCATGGCTCTCGCTGTGCACCTGAGCGATCCTAGGCCTGGATCTCCGCCGGCTCGGGCCCGAATCGGTTCGGGCCCTTCGTCCCCTCCCGCGCGAGGAGCACGATCAGGAAAATGAACAGCCCCCAGGTGAGGACGCTGTTCAGCATCGGCCACATCATCATGTTCATGTCCGGCGTGACCGGATGCCGGACGATCTCGAGCGCCATCGGCGCGAGCGCGAGACCGAGCGCGAAGCTCGGCAGCGGAACGAGGCCCCAGAGCCCCCTCCTGTCGCAATCGTGGAGGCGCCGCACGACGGCCGCCGCCAGCAGCATCATGGCGACGATGTTGATGATCACGCTCGTCACGATGAAGAAATCGAAGTTCGGCATCACTTCGCCGAGCAGCGGCTCGATCTCGTGGGGCTCCAGCGGCCGGTCCCCTTGCTCGGCGGCTATCCTCAACATGCGCCCCATCATGCGCGCCAGCTCCGGAAGCACGACGAGGTAGCTCAGCAGGGAGGCGGCGAGGAAAACGAAGATCGCGTAAGGCCAGAATTGCTTTCGCGTGTCGCGGCCGGAAAAGCGCAGGAGGCCGGCAAGGCCGTGCCGGATCGACGCGATGATCTCGCCCATTGGGCCACTCCCCGATGCGCCGCCAGTCTAGATCGGGTTCGAACGCGCGGAAAGCTATTCCGCGCTGAAGTCCCGCAGCGCCAGCGTTTCGCGCGCGAGGCGGAGCCAGGCGAAGAGCAGGGCGGCGTAGACGGCGAGCCCGGCCGCCAGCGCCGCCGGCCAGGCGGGTGCGCCCCCCGGGGAAAAGGCCAGCGGCGTCAGCAAGGCGGCGGCCGCGCCCGCGCCGCCGGCCAAGAGCGGGCCCAGGCTGTGGTGGATCGGCACGCCGACGCCGAGTCGCGCCTTGAGCACGGCGCGGCGGAGCCAGGCCCTGACCCCATAGGTGATGAGGACCGCGGCCGCGGCCCCATTCATCCCCCAGGCCGCGGTCAGCGCATAGCCGGCCAGCAGGGCCACGCCGACATTGGCGCTGTAGATCTGGAGGCCCAGCCGCGGCCGCCGGTAGGCGAAGATGAGGTCGCCAATGCCATAGGCGCCCTGCACGGTCTCGGCGCAACCGAGCAGGATCGCCGCCAGCCAGCCGACCGCGAATTCCGGCCCCAGCCAGCGCAGCAGCGGGTAGGCGACCGCGCACATCGCGACCGCCATCGGAAGCTGGAGCGACAGGATCAGCCGCGTCGCGGACGCGATCGCGCTGGCCGTGCGCTCGGCCCCCTCCTTGTGCAGCGTCTTCGCGACCAGCGGCGTCAGCAGCCCGTCGAACCCCTGCCGCACCTGACGGATCGGCTGGGCCAGCTGCCGCGCCATATTGTAGATGCCCGCGGTGCGCTCGCCGAGCAGGATGCCGACCAGATAGAGGTCGAGGCGCAGGAACAGGCCGCTCATCGCATCGGTCGCCGTGTTGGTCAGCGCCCCGCGCAGCATCGCGAGCAGCCGCACGCTCCCGGGCCGCCAGCCGCGAAGCGCGAATGGGCCCAGGCAGCGGCGCACGCCGGCGGCGGCGAAGGCCAGGGCCGCCAGCGTCCCGACCCAATAGCCGATCAGGAGCCCGCTCGTCGCATAGCCCGCATAAAAGGCGGCCGCGGCCGCCGCCAGAACCGCATAGGGCTCGACGATGCTGCGGCCGACCACCTCGTAGCGAATCATGTGCTTCCAGCGGGTGGCGGCGAGCAGCAGATCGAGCACGGCCTGGCCGACGATCATCGGGGCCAGCAGGATCAGCGCCCGGCCGGTATTGGCGGAGACGAGCGACTCCGGCAGCAGCGCGACAACCGCCATGATCGAACCCGCGAGCGCCAGACTGACCAGGATCACCAGCACCAGCGCGTCGGCCAGGACATGGTCCGCCGGCCGCGCGCCGCGCTCGTCGAGATGCTGGAAGATGAGGCGCTTCATGCTGAGCCCGCCCAGAGCGACGCCGAGCTCGATGGCCGCGACCGCGAGGCTGAAGGCCCCGAACAACACGGCGCCGTAAAGCTGGCCGGCGACGATCAGGAAGAGAAGCCGCGCGCCCAGCCGCACGCCGAGCCCCGCCACCGACGCCGAAGCGCCGCGCAGGATCATGCCGCCCGCGCCGTTTTTCGCCAAGGTCATCGCCGCCGCCGGAAGCTCGAAATCACGAAAAATGCCCCTTTCCGTCTGGCCGCCGGCGCCGCTTGAGCCGGACGCTACAAAGGTGCGCTCGGGCGTTCAACCGGGACGCTCGGCGACCGGCAGGCCGCACCGTGCACCAGCTGTTATCCCTAATCGGGACATAATGACGCCTGCGGTGGAATCCCGAGCTAGGAAAAGGGCGCTCTTGCGCGCATTTTCGGACGATGATCCTGACCGCAGCCTTGGCCTTGATCGGTGCGGCCGCCGTCCCGGCGCAGCCGGCGCCCGTGCGCACCGGCACCGCGGCGATGAGCGTCGGGGCCACCGTCGTCCGGCCGCAGCCAGGGCCGGCGATCGCGATCCTGCGCGGCGGCGTCACCCTCAGCAATGTCGATGGCGTAGCCGTCGGCGTCGAGGGCGGCATTGCGAGGCGGACCGGAGCCGGCACGGTGGTGATCACCGCCGCGGCGGCCGGGCCGATGATCATCACCCTCATTTATTGACGCCGCCCGCCGCGCGCCCGCGCGCCGGGTTGACCCGCCTTCGGGAAATTCGAACTCGCCTTGCCCCTGCGCGCCCCGCTCCCTAGCCTCAGTCCATGCTCCACACATCAATCATCGGCAGCGGCGTTTCCCGGAATGGCTGAAAGTTCTGCGGCCGAGCATATCGACGTCCTCATCGTCGGCGCCGGGATTTCCGGGATCGATGCCGCCTACCACCTCAAAACGCGCTGCACGACCAAGTCCTGGCTGATCCTCGAGGCGCGCGATGCGATCGGGGGGACGTGGGACCTGTTCCGCTATCCGGGCGTGCGCTCCGATTCCGACATGTACACTCTGGGCTTCCCGTTCCGGCCGTGGACGGGCGAGGAGGCGATCGCCGGCGGGGCGGCCATCCGGGACTATGTCGAGGAAACGGCGCGCGAATTCGGCATCGATCGGCGCATGCGCTTCGGCCACCGCGTGACCGGTGCGTCCTGGTCGTCCGCTGAGGCGCTGTGGACGGTGGAGGTCGAAACGGAGGGCCGGATTCGCCGCTTCACCTGCGGCTTCCTGTTCCTCGCCAGCGGCTATTACGATTATGCGCGGGGCCACCGGCCGCAATGGCCGGGCGAAGATCTCTATCGCGGCCGGATCGTCCATCCGCAGCATTGGCCCGACGATCTCGATCATGCGGGCAGGCGCATCGTCGTGATCGGCAGCGGCGCGACCGCCGTCACCCTCGTTCCCGCGCTCGCCGAAACGGCTGCGCACGTGACCATGCTGCAGCGCAGCCCGACCTATATCGTCGCGCGCCCGTCGCGCGACGCGATCGCCCACTGGCTGCAGCGCCGGTTGCCGCTCAAGGCCGCCGACAAGCTGACGCGCTGGAAGAACGTGCTGCTCGGCATCTTCTTCTTTTCGCGCGCCCGCAAGCGGCCGGAGCGGGCCAAGGCGGCGATCCTGAAGCTGGTCGCGGAGAGCCTGAAGCCCGGCTACGACGTCGAACGCGACTTTTCGCCCGCCTACAATCCCTGGGACCAGCGCCTCTGCCTGATCCCGGACGGCGACCTGTTCACGGCGATGAACGCCGGCAAGGTCTCGGTGGTCACCGACAGGATCGAGCGATTCACCGCGGCCGGCATCGAGCTCGCCTCCGGCGCCGCGCTGGACGCCGACATCGTCGTCACCGCGACCGGGCTGGTCGTCAGGCTGCTCGGCGGCATCGCCCTCACCGTCGACGGCGAACGCGTGAATGTGGCGGACCGCCTCAGCTACAAGGGCATGATGCTGAGCGACGTCCCCAATCTCGCCGTCGCCTTCGGCTACACCAACGCGTCCTGGACGCTGAAATGCGACCTCACCTCGCGCTACGTCTGCCGGCTCCTCAGGCACATGGACCGGCACGGCTATGCCGTCTGCGTCCCGCGCCTGCCGGATGCCGCGGTCGAGCGGCAGCCGATGCTCGATTTCAGCTCGGGCTACGTCCGCCGCGCCGAAGGCTTCCTGCCGAGCCAGGGCCCCAGGCCGCCCTGGCGGGTCCACCAGAACTACCTCAAAGACCTCGCCGCGCTGAGCCTCCGCCCGGTCACGGATGCGGCGATGGAGTTCCGAAAGAGCGGTTGACTTGGCCCGGCCCGCGCGGCACCTGACGTTAACGTAAAGGAGACTGGCCGCGATGACGGACCTTGACGCTTTCCGCAGCGAGACCCGCGCCTGGCTCGAGGCGAACTGCCCGCCCGAGATGCGCTTGCCCATACGCGACGAGACCGACATGTGCTGGGGCGGCCGCAACCCCGGCTTCAAGAACGAGGCGCAGAGAAACTGGATGGAGGCGATGGCGGCGCGCGGCTGGACCGTGCCCGACTGGCCGACGGACTATGGCGGCGGCGGCCTCTCGCCGGCCGAGACCAAGATATTGAAGCAGGAGATGGCGCGGATCGGCGCCCGCAACCCGCTGATGAGCTTCGGCATTTCGATGCTCGGCCCGGCCCTGCTCAAATATGGCAATGAGGAGCAGAAGAAGCGGTTCCTGACCGAGATCGCGCTCGGGCGGATCCGCTGGTGCCAGGGCTATTCCGAGCCGGGCGCGGGCTCCGATCTCGCCGCCCTCCAGACCAAATGCGAGGATAAGGGCGACCATTGGCTGGTCAACGGCCAGAAGGTCTGGACCAGCTACGCCGACAAGGCGGACTGGATATTCTGCCTGGTCCGCACCGATCCGCAAGCGCCCAAACATCAGGGGATCAGCTTCCTTTTGTTCGACATGGCGAGCCCGGGCGTGTCGACCAGGCCCATCCTCCTCATCTCCGGCAATTCGCCCTTCTGCGAGACCTTTTTCGACGACGTCGAGGTGCCCAAGGACCAGCTCGTCGGCACCCTCAACAAGGGCTGGGACGTGGCCAAATATCTGCTCGGCCACGAGCGCGAGATGATCTCCGGCATGGGCCTGGGCGGACAGGCCGGCTCGCTCGGCGCGGCGCTCGCCGATGCACTGGCCGAGGATCCGATCCTGCGCGCCGACGTCGCCCGCTTCGACGTCGACCAGATGGCGTTCCGGGCGATGTCCGAGCGGTTCATCGACGAATTGAAGGCCGGGCAGGCGCATCCGGCGCAGCCCTCGATGATGAAATATGCCGGCACGGAACTGAACAAGGCGCGGCACGAGCTGGTCATGGCCGCGGGCGGCTCCGACCGGCTCGAATGGGAGAGCGAACGCTCGAACGCCGGCAAGGCCGCGCGCGAATGGCTGCGCACCAAGGCCAATTCGATCGAGGGCGGCACCAGCGAGATCCAGCTCGGCATTATCGCCAAGCGGATCCTCGAATTACCGGGGGCATAGGTTTTCACCGTACATGCCAGCGAAGGCTGGCATCGAGACGGGCGTTGGGACGCGAAGACAGCTTGGACCCCAGCTTTCGCTGGGTGACGGAGAAAATGGAATGCCGCTCTACCTCACCGACGATCAGGCGATGCTGCGCGATATGGCGCGCAATTTCATGGCCGGGGAAGGCGCGATCGCAAAACAGCTCCGCCACTGGCGCGACAAGGGCTGCTCGGACGGCTTCGGCCACGGCTTATGGAAGCAGTTCGCGGAGATGGGATTCAACGGCATCCTGATCGGCGAGGCGGACGGCGGGCTCGGGCTCGGCCATGTCGAGGCCGGGATCGTGCTCGAGGAAATCGGACGCAATTTGACGCCCTCGCCCTTCCTGACCAGCGCGGTCGCGTTCGTCGAGGCGCTGAAGGGCAGCGCCCTGGCCGCGCGCTGGTATCCCGGCATCCTCTCCGGCGACACGGTCGCGGCGCTCGCGATCGACGAAGGGTCCAAGCACCGGCCCGAGGCGATCGCGATGCGGGCGGAGCGCTCCGGCAACGGCTTCAGCCTGTCGGGCCGCAAGCAGTTCGTCGTCCACGGCGCGTCCGCGGACGTGACTCTGGTCGCCGCCGCCACCGAGGAGGGGCTGACCTTGTTCGCGGTCGAAAAGGACGCGAAGGGCCTCGAGGTCGAGGGCGTGCGGCTCGCCGACTCCAGCATCGGCGCGCGGATGACCTTCGAGAATGTCGAGGTCGATGCGGACGCGGTGGTGGGCGAGATCGGCGGGGGCGGGGCGATCCTGACGCGCGTGCTCAACGCCGGCCGCGCCGGCGCCGCGGCGGAGCTGGTCGGGGTCGGCTCGGCGGCGATGGACATGACGGTCGATTATCTCAAGCAGCGCAACCAGTTCGGCCGGCTGATCGGAGAGTTTCAGGCCCTGCAGTTTCGCGCCGCACATCTTTATTCCGAGCTCGAGATCGCCCGCGCCGCGACGCTGAAGGCGCAGCAGCTTCTCGATGAGGGCAGCGAGGACGCCGAAGCGATGGTTTCGGTCGCCAAGGCCAAGGCAGGCCGCGCCTCGACCCTGGCGGCGCAGGAGGGCGTGCAGATGCACGGCGGCATCGGCATGACCGACGAATATGATATCGGCCTCTACATGAAGCGCGACCGCGTCCTGAATGAGCTGTTCGGCGATCCCGCCTATCACGCGGACAAGCTGGCGCGGAGGCATGGCTACTAGCTCGAAATTCCGCCGCGCCCCGGCGGGCGCGAACCGCCGATATGCGGTGGGCCTAGCCCGCGCCCTTGCGGGCGCGATCATCTTCGGCCTGCCGCTGCTGATGACCATGGAGATGTGGGCGCTCGGCTTCTCCACCCATCCCTTGCGGCTGCTGCTCTTTCTGGCGTTGAACTTCTTCATCCTCGTCGGCCTGTCCCGCTTCGGCGGCTTCGAGCGGACCTATGGCCTTGGGGAGGATGTGCTCGACGCTTTCGCCGCCTACGGCGTCGGCGTCGTCGCGTCGGTGGCCGTCCTGTCGCTCTTCGGCGTGCTGGGGGCGGGAATGCCGCTCGACGAGCTGATCGGCAAGGTCGCCATCCAAAGCGTGCCCGGGAGCTTCGGCGCGATGCTGGCCCGCAAGCAGCTCACCGGCGGCGAGAGCGAGCCGGACGAAGCGCATGCCCTGCGCTCGGAGGGCTATGGCGGGCAACTTTTCCTGATGCTGGCGGGGGCGCTGTTCCTCGCCTTCAACGTCGCGCCCACCGAGGAGATGGCCTTGATCGGATTTCTGATGTCGCCCTGGCACGGCATCGCTCTGGTGGTCGTGTCGCTGCTCCTGCTCGACGCCCTCGCCCACGGTCTCGGCTTTGCCGGGCAGAAGCCTGTGGCCGAAGGCGTGAGCTACAAGGGGAATTTCATGCGATATTCCGTCGTCGGCTACGGCATCGCCTTGATCGTCAGCTTCTACGTGTTGTGGACCTTCGGCCAAACCGATGGCGCATCGCCGAGCCAGGTCGCGGGCACGGTGACGGTCCTTGCCTTTCCCGCCGCGATCGGCGCCGCGATCGCGCGCCTGGTGGTTTGAGGAGGGAGCTCATGGCGCAGCCGAAGAAGAGGTCCGGAACGCCGCTGTTGGAATGGGCGGCATCGGGCATCGGCCTGTTGCTGCTCCTCGGCTTGCTCGCGGTGATCGGGCGCGAGGCGCTCAGCGGCGAAGCCGAGCAGCTTCCGGCCATCGACGTGGCGATCCGGCGCATCCTTCCGGCCGGTTCCGGCTTCGTCGTCGAGATCGAGGCGGTGAACCGGTCGGGCGGCACTGCCGCCGCGGTCGAGATCGAAGGCACGCTGAAATCGGGCGGATCTACGCGCGAATCGAGCAGCGCGACGCTCGATTATGTCCCCGGCCATTCGCGGCGGAGCGGAGGGCTGTTCTTCAGGGAAGACCCGCGGCGGCACCAGATCGAAGTACGCGCGCTCGGCTTCCAGGTCCCTTGAGACCGGTCATGGCGCTCGATCCCGAAACCTTCGAAGCCTTGATCGAAACGATCCGCCGCTTCGTCGCCGAACGGCTGCGGCCGCTCGAGGACCGCGTCGCGGAGGAGGATGAAGTCCCCGGCGAGATCGTCCGCGAGATGCGGGAGATGGGGCTTTTCGGGCTTTCGATCCCGGAGGACTATGGCGGCCTCGGGCTCACCATGTCCGAGGAGGTGCGGGTCGCGCTCGAATTCGGGCGCACGACGCCGGCCTTCCGCTCGGTGTTCGGCACCAATGTCGGGATCGGCAGCCAAGGCCTCGTCATGGCCGGCTCGGCCGCGCAGAAGGCGCAATGGCTGCCGGGGATCGCCAGCGGCGAGATCGTCACCAGCTTCGCGCTGACCGAGCCCGGCGCCGGCTCGGACAGCGCCTCGGTGCAGACGCGCGCGGTCCGCGAGGGGGAGGTCTACAAGCTCACCGGCACCAAGCGGTTCATCACCAATGCCGACAAGGCGTCGCTGTTCACGGTCATGGCGCGGACGGGCGGCGAGGGCGCGTCGGGCGTCTCGGCCTTCCTCGTTCCCGCCGACCTTCCCGGCGTCGGCATCGGCAAGCCGGAGAAGAAGATGGGCCAGCAGGGCGCCCATGTCTGCGACGTCAATTTCGACGACGTGCCGGTTCCGGCCGCCAACCGGCTGGGGGACGAGGGCGAGGGCTTCAAGATAGCGATGCGGGTGCTCGACCGCGGCCGGCTGCACATCGCCGCGGTCTGCGTCGGGATTTCCGAGCGGCTCCTCGCCGACGCGGTCGGTTATGCGACGGATCGCAGGCAGTTCGGCAAGGCCCTGGCCGATTTCCAGCTGATCCAGGCGATGATCGCCGATTCCAAGACCGAGACGATGGCGGCCAGGGCTTTGGTTCTGGAAGCGGCGGCGCTCAAGGACGCGGGCAAGCCGATCACGCTCGAAGCCGCGGCGGCGAAATATTTCGCGAGCGAAAGCGTCGGCCGCGTGGCCGACCGCGCGGTCCAGATCTTCGGCGGCGCCGGCTATATCGCCGATTACGGGATCGAACGCCTCTATCGAGACGTCCGTTTATTCCGCATCTACGAAGGCACCAGCCAGATTCAGCAGCTTGTGATCGCCCGTGAGACGATCAAAGCCGGCGGTTAAGCCATGGTCCTGAAATAACACAGGTAGATGATGACGATCAGCAGAACGATGATGATGATGTTGGCGACGTGAAAGCCGTGTCTATTGCCTTCCATGATCGTATCCCCTTTGAGGTAGGCGTCGATTACACCATTGTTACAGGCGCGTCACGCAAGATCGGTCGCGGGCGGATTTCATGAGCGACGCAGCAGAGCGTTGAGCTGCGCCGCCGCGATCGGCTTGGCGCGGTCCAGCTGCCAGGCATGGGCCTCGACATTGGCGACGCGGTTGCCGAGCCGCGTCACCGTGGCGGCCGCGAAGGTCTCGTGCTGGGCGCCGCCGCGCATATATTGCACCGTGACGTTGATCGGCTTCACCGTCACGCCATCGCGGGCGCCGAGCGCCTCGTAAAGCGCGCCGAAGGCGGCGAATTCCAGGAGGCCCGCGATCGCGCCGCCGTGCAGATAGCCGGGCCTTCCAAGCACGGCGTCGCCGAACGGCATGACGAATATGAGCTCGCCGCCCTCCGACCACTCGGTCCGGATGCCGAGAAATTGGGCGTAGGGCGGCAGCGACGTCATCGTTGCCGCCTAGACCTTGGCCGCGAGCCAGGCAACAAGGGGGGATGGACGCAGACGCGCTGTTCGATGAGGCCGCCGCGAAGCTCAGGGCCAATCGGGTCGGGGAGGCGCGCGACCTGTTCCGCCGCGCCGGCGAAGCGGGGCGCCACGACGCGGCGGTGATCCACTGTAACCTCGTCGCCAATGGTGGGGATTGGCAGCGCGGCATGGCGCTGCTTGCGGGTCTGGCGCAGCGCGACCGCCGCTGCCGCCGCCAGTTCGAGCTCATCGGCGCGATGGATTTGTCGGCGACCCTGGTGGGAGAGGTGGTCAGCACCTCGCCGCACCTCACCATGTTCCGCGGTCTCTTCAGCGCGGAGGAATGCCGCTATCTCATCGAGGCGGCGGCGCCGATGCTCGCGCCGTCGGTGGTGGTCGATCCGGGCACCGGGCGGCAACGGCCCGATCCGGTGCGCATCTCGGACAGCGCCGGCTTCACCCTGCCACTCGAAAATCCCGCGATCCACGCGCTCAACCAGCGCATCGCCGCGGCGAGCGGAACGAGGGCGGCGCAGGGCGAGCCGCTGCAAGTGCTGCGCTACCCGCCCGGCGGCGAATACAAGCCGCATTTCGACGCCATACCGGGCTTCGCCAATCAGCGGATCATGACCATGCTGGTCTGGCTCAACGCCGGCTATGAGGGCGGCGAGACGATGTTCATGAAGCCGCGGCTGAAGGTCAGGGGCGCGCCCGGCGACGCCTTGCTGTTCCGCAACGCCCGGCCCGACGGCACGCGCGACGACGATGCCGCCCATGCCGGCCTGCCGGTGACGCGGGGCGAAAAGCTGATCGCCAGCCGCTGGATTCGCGCCCGGCCCTTTGAGCTGGCCTAATTGCCGAAGACGCGCCGGCAGACCGCGTCGAGCTTTGCGACCATCGCCGGGTCGCGCGCCGCCGGCGCGGTGATGACCGCTTTGTCGAGATTGGTGTCGATGGGGGAGGGCGGGCGTTTCTGTGGCAGCGTGCGGGCGAGCTCGGCGACGAGGCGGCGCGCGGTGCCGGCATTGGCGTGGAGGCGGGCCATGATCTCGGCCACGTCGACCGCGTCGCCGTCGCGCCAGCAATCGTAATCGGTGACCATGCCGACGAGCGCGTAGGGAAGCTCGGCCTCGCGGGCGAGCTTCGCCTCCGGCATCGCGGTCATGCCGATCACGTCGCAGCCCCACAGCCGGTAGAGCCGGCTTTCGGCCCGGGTCGAGAATTGCGGGCCGTGCATGGCGAGATAGCAGCCGCCGCGCGTCACCTCGGCGCCCGCTTTTTCGGCGGCGTCGGCCGCCAGCGCGGAGAGGCGCGGACAGACCGGATCCGCGATCGAGACATGGGCGACCAGCCCCGGGCCGAAGAAGCTCGAGTCCCGCGCAGAGGTGCGGTCGACGAACTGGTCGACGACCACGAACCGCCCGGGCGCCAGCTCTTCACGGAGCGAGCCGACCGCGGAAATGGCGACGAGATCGGTGCAGCCCGCCCGCTTCAGCGCATCGACATTGGCCCTGGAATTGAGGGCGGCCGGTGGGATGCGGTGACCCCGGCCGTGGCGGGGCAGGAAGACGAACTTGACTCCCTCGATCCGGCCGGTCAGCAATTCGTCGGACGGCGGCCCCCAGGGCGTGTCGACCCCGATCCATTGCGCGTCCTCGATCCCCTCGATCTCGTAGAGGCCCGAGCCGCCGATAATGCCGATCGTCCATTCGCTCATGCCCCGTCCTAAGGGCGCACGAGGATGATCCGCAAGTCGTTGACGTTCGTGCCGGTCGGTCCGGTGACGAAGAGATCGGCGCAGGACGCGCTGTCGTTCGCAGCGAGGGCCTCCGCCGCGCCGGGGAGGGGAGCGCCGCCGAAAAAGGCGCCGGCCGCTCCGCTGGTGCCGTCAATCCCGTCCGTGTCGGCGGCCAATCCGGCGATGTCCGGGCGATGCGCGAGGGTGAGGCCGGCGGCGAGCGCATATTCGGTGTTGGGCCCGCCGCGCCCATCGCCGGTCACGGCCACGGTGAGTTCGCCCCCGGAGATCAGCGCGCGACCCGGCGGCAGATCGAGCGCGAGGCCGGCATGGTCCCGGGCGACTTCGCGAGCCTCGCCGGTGCATTCGCCAAGCAAGACGGGCCGATAGCCCAGGCGTTCGGCCTCGCGGCTCGCCGCATCGAGCGCGCTCCTGCCGCCGGCGACCACTTCGAATGGACGGGGCGGGATGTCGGGAAGCGGCGACCACCCATGAACGGGCACCGCAATGCCATAACGGCCAAGAATGGCCTTGGCGTGGTCGACATTTGTCCGGCCGGCCACTGTGGGGCCGGAACCGATGTCGCCAGGGCTGTCGCCGACCACGTCCGAGATGGCGAGCGTGACCATCGGGGCGGACGCCCCCGCCAGTGCCAGCCGGCCGCCCTTGATCCGGGAGAGGTGCCGGCGCACGCAGTTGATGTCGCCGATCGGCGCGCCGGACCGCAACAGGGCTTCGGTGACCTCTTGCTTCTCGTCGAGTCCCAAGCCGAAGCCGGGCAGGCAGGCGAGGGCGGAGGCGCCGCCGCTCAGAAGGACAAGGACGGCGTCGTTAGGACCGGCGCGCCGGGCGAGCTCGAGCAAATGCTCCGCCGCCACGACGCTCGCCGCATTTGGAATGGGATGACCGGCGTGAACGAGTGCCACGCGCTCGAGACCGGCATTGACGCCGTCGGGAACCACCGCAATTCCGAACGCCTGGTCGCCGTAGGCCGCTTCCGCGACCGCCGCCATCCCGCCCGCTGCCTTGCCAAGCGCGAGAATGACGACGCGTCCGGCGGGCGCCGGCGGCAAATGCGGCGCCAGCACGCGCACGGGGTGGCAGGCGGCGACGGCGGCGCGGAATATCTGTCCCAGATCGGCTCGCATCCGCTCTGGCTGTGGCCGCGTGCGCGCGCTAGCACAAGGCCGTGGCGCGGCGGGGCTCAGGGCGAAGGCGGGCAGCTCTCTGGCTGCTGAGGATCGTGGCGGGGATCGTCGCGGTCCCGGTCACCTATTTCCTCGCCGCGTTGATCCTGGGCGCCGTGCCGGCCAACGTAGCCTTCCACCAGCCCGCCCGGGGCGTCACCATCTTCGTCCGTTCGAACGGCGTCCACACCTGGATCGTCATGCCCAAGGTCTCGGACGAGATGGACTGGCGGCCTTATGCGCGGCCCGATCATCTCAGGGACCCGCGCTGGGGGAATGCCGATCACGTCGCGATAGGCTACGGCAACCGCGAATTCTATCTGAACACGCCGAGCTGGGGCGATCTCTCGCCGCGCACGGCGGCCCTGGCCCTGTTCGGGAGCGGGCCGACCTTGCTCCATGTCGAGCATGTCGACCGGCCGCGCGCCGAGCAATGGCAGCGGCCGATCCGGATCACCGCCGACCAGTATCGACGCCTCGCCGGCTACATCCAGCGGCGCTTCCGGCTCGACCCCGGCGGCCGGCCGATCCCGGTCCTGGGGCGCGGATACGGCGCCTGGGACATGTTCTACGAGGCGAACGGCGGCTACAGCTTCGTCATGACCTGCAACGAATGGACCGGGCGGGCGCTGCGCCAGGCCGGCGTCCGGACCGGCCTGTGGACGCCGTTCGAGCAAAGCATCATGTGGCGTCTCGATTGAGCCCGCCCGTTGGGCTAGAGAGACGGCACGAGCTTGAAAAGGGGACGCGCAATGGCGAAGATTCTGGGCAATTTCCATCTGGCGCTGCTGATCGGCATCGTTCTTCTGGTCGCGCTGATGTTCGGGCTGCACCGCGAGGCGATGGAGGATCTCTACTGGACCCAATTCATCCGCTATCTCCATGTTTTCGCAGGAATTTTGTGGATCGGGCTGCTCTATTACTTCAATTTCGTCCAGATCCCGACCATGCCCAAGGTGCCGGCCGAGCTGAAACCGGGCGTCACCAAATATATCGCGCCCGCGGCTTTGTTCTGGTTCCGCTGGTCCGCGCTGGCGACCGTCCTGCTCGGCCTGCTGCTCGCGGAAATGTCGCAGGGCGGCTACGTCATGCGGGCGCTGCAGCTCGAAAGCGGCTTCCGGACGATCGGCATCGGCATGTGGCTTGGCCTGATCATGGCGGCCAATGTCTGGTTCGTGATCTGGCCCAACCAGAAGCGCGCGCTCGGTATCGTCGCCGCGTCGGACGAAGCCAAGGCCAAATCGGCCAGCCTCGCGATGATGGCCTCGAGGACCAACCTCATCCTGTCGCTGCCGATGCTCTATTGCATGGTGATGCAGAAATATCTGGGCTGAGCGCCCTGCGGCGCGGTGACAATTCGATACAAAGTCGCGCGGGGCCGAACATACTTGCGCGACACGCGCCACGCACTAGGGGCCGCTTATGCGTAGAGTTGTTGCCCCTGTTTGCGTTTTTGCCTTGGCCGCCTGTACCGTAGGTCCGAACTATCGGCCCCCGGCGCCGGGCGCGCTTGCGGTCCCGGACAGCTATTACGACCGCGAGGCGCAGGCGGCGCCGGCCGAGCTGGCGCGCTGGTGGGAGCGGTTCGACGATCCCTTGCTCGGCCGGCTGATCGGCGAAGCGACCGCCGGCAATCTCGATCTCGCTCAAGCCGGATCGCGGCTGGTCCAGGCGCGCGAATCGCTCGTCCAGGCGCGTGCCGGACTGGTGCCGACAGTGGGCGCCTCGGCCGGCGCGGGGCGCAGTGTCGGTCCGGGCAACGACCGAACGAGCTTCAGCCTCGGCGCCGACGCCGCCTGGGAAGTCGATTTGTTCGGCCGGATCCGGCGCGGCGTCGAGGCCGCCGGGGCGGATGCCGAAAGCGTCTATTACGACCGCGAGGCGCTGCGCGTCGCCATCGCCGCCGAGGTCGCGACCAATTATATCCAGGCGCGGCTGGCCCAGGAGCGGCTCGCGCTCGCCCGCGACACGCTCGCCATCGCCGACGACAATCTCCAAATCGCCCAATGGCGGGTCGAGGCGGGCCTCGTCTCATCGCTCGATTCGGAACAGGCGCGCGGCGCGCGGGCGCAGACTGCCGCCTCGATCCCCACTATCGAGAACAGCTTCACCAGCGCCACCTACCGGCTCGCCGTCCTCACCGGCCGCGCGCCCGGCGCGCTGACCGCCGAGCTGTCGGAACCCAAGCCGATCCCGAAGGGCCCGGCCGACGTCGCGACCGGCATCCCCGCCGATGCCTTGCGCCAGCGTCCCGACCTCAGAACGGCCGAGCGCAACCTTGCCGGCGCGACCGCGCGGATCGGCGTCGCTGAGGCTCAGCTCTATCCGGCGCTGCGCCTCAGCGGGAATATCGGCGCTTCCGCCTTTTCGCTGGGCGGCCTCTTCAACGCCATCTCCGGGGGCATTTTTTCGGGCCTCAGCCAGACCCTGTTCGACGGCGGCCGGCTGCGCTCGCAGCTGCGCTCGCAGCAGGCGGCCACCGAGGGCGCGCTCGCCGCCTACCGCCAGTCGGTGCTGACTTCGCTGGAGGACGTCGAGAATGCGCTTCTTGCCCTGCGCTCGGCGCGCGAGCGTCAGGTGCAGTTCGCGATCGCGCTCGAGGCGGCCAACAACAGCGCGATCCTCGCGCGCATGCAATATCGCTCGGGCCTGACCGACTTCCGGCAGCTGCTCGAAGTCGAACGCTCGCTCCTCTCGGCGCGCGACGGCCTTGCCAACAGCCGCGGCGACGAGGCGCTGGCCCTCGTTCAGCTCTACCGCGCTTTGGGCGGCGGATGGGACTCCGCCGCCGCCCCCGATATTGGAAGAACCGGATGACCGACACGCCAAGCACCACGATCGCGACCGAAGAGGCGGGCCCGGACAAGGAAAGGCTCGAAGTCTTCCTCGGCGCGCCGGCCCGCAAGCCCTGGTACAAGCGGCCCCTCTACATCGCCGGCGCCGCCGCTCTCGTCGTGGCGTTGCTGCTGCTCAGCCGTTGCTTCGGCGGCACCGCGGAGGGCGGCTATGCGACCGAAACGGTGCGCCGGGGCAGCCTCACGGTCACTGTATCCGCCACCGGCAACCTTCAGCCGACCAACGAGGTCCAGGTCGGGTCCGAGCAATCGGGCCTCGTCACCCAGGTGTTCGTCGACAATAACGATCGCGTCGTCCGGGGCCAGCCGCTCGCGCGGCTCGATACCGCGCGGCTGCAGGACACGATCGTCCAGGCCCAGGCGGGTCTCGCCTCGGCCCAGGCGCAGGTGGCGACGGCCCAGGCCTCGGCGGCGCAGGCGCGCGCCAATCTCTCGCGCCAGGAGGAGGTCTTCCGCCTCTCGAACGGCCGGGTGCCGTCGCGGACCGAACTGGACGCCGCCCGGGCCGAGAATCAGCGCGCGGTCGCCGGCGTGCGCGCCGCTCAGGCGCAGGTCAGCCAGGCCGGGGCCCAGCTTTCCTCGGCACAGACCAACCTTTCCAAGGCGACCATCTATTCGCCGGTGACCGGCGTGGTGCTGTCGCGCCAGATCGATCCCGGCCAGACCGTCGCGGCTTCGTTCCAGGCGCCGGTCCTGTTCACCATCGCCGAGGATCTGGCGGCGATGCAGCTCGAGGTCCGCGTCGACGAGGCCGATGTCGGCCAGGTCCGCGATGGCCAGCGCGCGTCCTTCACCGTCGACGCCTATCCGGGCCGGACCTTCCCGGCGACGGTGATGCGTGTCGACGTCGGCGCCAATGCGTCGGGGCCGACCACCTCGGGATCGAGCGCGTCGGCGGCGGCGGGAACCGGCAGCGTCGTCGCTTACACCGCCGAGCTTTCCGTGCAGAACCCCGAGCTGATCCTGCGGCCCGGCATGACCGCGACCGCGGAGATCGTCACCACCGAGCGGCGGCGCGTCCTCCTCGTGCCCAATGCCGCCCTGCGCTGGTCGCCCGAGCGCGACGCCGCCGCTCAGCGCGGGCAGCAAGGCGGCGTGACCAGCGTGCTGGTGCCGCGGCGCGGCCGCGGGGGCCGCGGCGGCGGGGCCGGCGGCGGGCGGCGCGAGCGCGAGGTCTCGATCGGCCGCGGCAGCCGCCAGACCGTCTACGTGCTCGGCCCCGACGGCGCTCCCACCCCGGTCCGCGTCGTCATCGGCGAGAGCAACGGTTCGGAGACCGAGATCGTCGGCGGCGACCTTCGCGAAGGCCAGCAGGTGATCACCGCCCGCCTCGCGGCCGGCCAGGTCCAGGACAAGAGCGAGCGGCGCGGCAAGGGCGAAGGCCGGCGCGGCCGACGCGATCGCGGCGGCGAGTCCGGCGAGGGGAATGAAATGCAGGCTCAGCCGGCCGCTACGGCCGCGCCGCCCGCCGCCCCGCCCGCGGCGCAGGGACAAGGACCTCAACCCAAAGCCGCGCGGCCCGGCGCCCCCGAAGGCGCGCCCAAAGGGGCGGTGCGCGAGCGCCGCGGCGACGGCGCGGGCCGTCCCGGCGGGGGCGGCGGCATGCGCGGGCCCGGCGGCCAGCGGATGCGCGACATGACGCCCGAGCAGCGCCGCGCCTTCTTCGAGAGCATGACGCCCGAGCAGCGCGCCGAGATGCGGGAGCGCAGGCGCCAGCGGCGCGAGCGGCGCGAGGCCGAGGGAGCGACCCCGCCCGATGGCGAGTGAGCCGATCATCTCCCTGCGGGGCGTCACCAAGACCTACGGCAACGGGGCGATGGCGTTCCAGGCCCTGAAGGGCATCGACCTCGACGTCAGCGAAGGCGATTTCGCCGCGGTCATGGGCCCGTCGGGATCGGGCAAATCGACCGCGATGAACATCCTGGGCTGCCTCGACGTGCCGACGACCGGCACCTTCCGCTTCAAGGGAGTTCCGGTCGAGAGCCTGGACCGCGACCAGCGGGCCCTGCTTCGGCGCCGCTATCTCGGCTTCGTCTTCCAGGGCTTCAACCTGCTCGCCCGCACCGACGCGCTCGAGAATGTGGAGCTGCCCCTGCTCTACCGCGGCGAGGAGAAAGCGAAGCGCCGCGAGGCGGCCATGGCCGCTTTGGACAAGGTCGGCCTCAAGGACTGGTGGGACCACACGCCGGCCGAGCTCAGCGGCGGCCAGCAGCAGCGCGTCGCCATCGCCCGCGCCATCGTCACCAATCCCGACGTCCTGCTCGCCGATGAGCCGACCGGCAATCTCGACAGCAAGACATCGCTCGAGATCATGGACCTCCTGAACGGCCTCAACCGCGATCTCGGCATCACCATCCTGATGGTGACCCACGAGCGCGACATGGCGGCCTATGCACGCACCGTCGTCCACTTTCACGACGGCCTCGTCGAGAGCATCGAGGCCAAGGTGCCGGCCTGATGTTCTTCACCACCATCGTCCTCGCCATCCGCGAAATTCGTCGGCACCTGCTTCGCTCGTTCCTGACCACGCTCGGCATCGTCATCGGCGTTGCGGCGGTGGTGACGATGGTGACCCTGGGCAAGGGCGCCACCGCGGCGGTGGCCGAGCAGATTTCGAGCCTCGGCGCCAACATCCTCCAGATCCGCCCCGGCCAGGGATTCGGCCGCGGCGGCGGCGGGCCGCAATCGCCCGATTTCGAAATGGCGGACGTCGAAGCCATCCAGGAGCAGGTCGCCGGTATCCGCGCGGTCGCGCCCCAGGCCCAGTCCTCGGGGCTCGCCGTGCGCAACGCCGCCAATTGGCAGACGACGATCAACGGCACGACCTCGCAATTCTTCACCGCCCAGCAATGGGCTTTGTCCGACGGGCGGATCTGGACCGAGGCCGAGGAGCAGGCCGGCAAGGCCGTCTGCATTATCGGCTCGACCGTCCAGCAGAACCTGTTCCGCGGCGAGACCGCGGTCGGCGAGCGCTTCCGCATCCGCGATCTTTCCTGCGAGGTGATCGGCACGCTGGCGTCGCGCGGGCAGGGCGGCTTCCAGGACCAGGACGATGTGGTCATCATGCCGATCAAGGCGGTGCAGCGCCGCTTCTCCGGCAATCGCGACATCCGCTTCATCATGGTCGCGGTCGACGAGGCTTATCAGACCTCGTCGGTCCAGTCCGCGATCGAAACCCTGCTGCGCGAACGGCGCAACGTCGCCCGCACCGGCCAGGACAATTTCAACATCTTCGACACCAAGCAGATTTCGGAGACGCTGCAGGGCACGACCCGGATCCTCACCGCGGTGATGGGCGCGGTCGCGGCGGTCAGCCTGATCGTCGGCGGCATCGGCATCATGAACATCATGCTCGTGTCGGTGACCGAGCGGACGCGCGAGATCGGCATCCGTCTCGCCATCGGTGCGGTGGCGGCCGAGGTGCTGATGCAATTCCTGGTCGAGGCTGTGGTCCTCGCCTGCCTGGGGGGGCTGATCGGGCTGCTGCTCGCGCTGGCCGCGACCTTCATCCTGGCGCCGATCATCCAGGTCCCGTTCCTGTTCGACGTCCAGATCAACCTGATCGCGTTCAGCGTCTCGGCGCTGATCGGCATCGTCTTCGGCTATTTCCCGGCAAGGCGGGCCGCCTCGCTCAACCCGATCGACGCGCTAAGGCACGAATAAGGACGGGCGAGCCGACGGCGAACGCTAGGCCCGGACGAAGCGATTGGCCGGCGGCTGGCGGCACATCCGCTTGGGCGCGCGGGTCTCCTCGCCCTCGATGATGACGATGTCGGTGACGGTGACACACTGGCTGCCGTCGGCGGCGACGGGCTCGGCCGCGGTGAAGGTCGACGAGCCCGTCACATCGGGGCGGGTTTCGCTGGTCCAGGTCGCGGTGGTGCCGACGTCGCCGCGCACCGCTTCCTCGGTGGCGCCCGCGGCCTGCACCTGCTCGTCGCAGTCGAGCAGGCCGGCGATCGCATCGCCGATCAGCGCGCCGACGGGGACTGCGAGAACGATGGCGGCGGCGCGTCCGACGGTGCTGGCCCCTCGTCCGGCCACACCGCCGGCGATCCCGCCGATCAGGCCGCCGACGACCCGGCCGCGGCCCCGGGCGCGACGCCTCTGCGCGTCGCAGCGGTTTGCCGCGGCCGAAACGGGCGCGGGGGCCGGGACCGAAGCCGAGGACCGAGCGGTCCGAGCATCGGCCTCGGCCGCCCTGGCTTCGCGCTCCGTCATCCGGCGTTCGTACTCGGCTCTCGCCTCGCGGGATCGCGCCACTTCGGCCTCGTGCCGGGTCCGGGCCGCATCGTGGCGCGCCCGGTCGGCCTCGTATCGCAATCGGGCCGCCTCGGCCTCGCGAACGCCCCGCTCGTAGCGCTCCTGGTCGGCGCGCCGGCGGGCCTCCGTCGCCGCGGCTTCGGCCTGGAGCCGCCGCCAGCGCGTGTCCGCCTCGGCCTTGAGCCGCGCCCCCTCCGCATCGTCGGCCGCCGGTTGGCTGCCCGAACCCTGGATGGACGCGCCGGCGCTGCGGGCCTGGGCGGCCAGCCCCGTCAGGCAGAGCGCAAGGCCGGCGGCAAGGAGCAACCTGTTCATGACAATCTCCGATCGGCCGTCGGCCAACCTGTCCTGGGGTCCATGCTCCGCTCTACCGTTGCGCGCGTCAAGTCCATCCCGCCGGGACGCGAACAAGTCAGGCGCGCACGCATGGCGCGGCCGGGAATCGGAGGGACCAGCTGAGGGCGAGGAGAATGGCGCAAGCCGGGGCCGTGCTCGACGCCCCCGTTCTTCGGATCCTAGTCGACGGGGGCCGGCTCCGCGCTATCCTCGACCTCATGGACGGGAAGCGACCAGATGATCTGGTCGCGCAGCTTCCGTTCGCGGTCCCCCATTCCGAACCGATACGCCTCCGCGCGCTTGCGCAGCAGCGTCACCAGGATTTCGGCGCGGCTCGAGGGCACGCCCTTGTCGGCGCGACCCCTGTCGAGCGCGCGAGACAATCTTATGGACAGGTCGGCCATGCTACACTCCCGATCGAAGTGCGCCTATGCGCGCCTTGCATTAACGGACCGCTCCCGGATTTGGTTACTGGCGCGCCCGGCAGGATTTCTTGGCTGGCGTGATGGCAGTCACGCCGCCCGAGAAAAATGTGCGATAGTTCTGCCTGTCATCGAACACGAAGGGTCAGTTGATCCCGGCCCTGGCGCAACTGTGGCGATTGAGCAGTCTGCGGGCCGTTTTCGCAGAGCAACGCGAGCGATTCACATGAGGAGACATTGATGGCGAGGGATTGGGAGCTGCGCATCGAACGGCTGGGCATGCACCAACACGGCGCCAAGGTCCGCACCTATGCACGTTACCAGGTCTGGCGCGGCGGCGTCGCCGACGCCGACTTGCAGGGCTATATGTGTGAGCCTCAGGGTCCCGGCGACAATAGCCGGCCTGGTAGCGGCAAGCGAATAGCGGTGGGGACCTATCCCTTATGGACTCAATTCGGGTCCTATCGCTCGATCGGATACGCGACGGGCACGATCGCGGGCGAGACGCCGATGCCGGCCATAGCGTTCGCCGCCACCGGTCGGCGTGTCGGCATCCTGATCCACCCTGCGCATCCCCCCAAGCTGTACCTGTCCAGCGTCGGCTGCCTGAATCCCACGGGGCCGCTCTCGCCCGCCATGTCGATGGATTTTTTCGATTCGCGGCGCCGCGTCATCGCCCTGCTCGACAGCCTGCGCTCCTACGCGCCCGCTGCGTTCGCGCACGAAGCCATGACGCGGATCGGCGAGGCGATCGTCACCATCTCCGGCGAACCGCAGCAAGCGCTGGCCGCCGCTCCGGAAGTGATGGAAGCGATCGCGCCGACGGAGCCGACGACTTTGCCCATCTCCCGGAGCGCGGCGATCAAGACCGCCACCTGGCTCATAGACAATTTCGGTGACAGGATGCGGGCCGCGGTCGCCGGCAAGGCCTATGGCCTCAAGCATCTGTGCGCGATTGTCTGCCAGGAAACCGCCTACAAATGGGTTCCGTGGATCGGCGAGAAGCCGGTGCAAACGATCGTCGAGCGGGCGGTCTATGACGCCAGCGGCGATTATCCCGGTACGTCGCGAAGCGCCTTCCCGGTCAACACCGCCGCCTGTCGCGCGCGTTACGGCGACGCTCTGACCGCCATGCTCGTCGAGGAAGCGAACAAGACGCGCCGACTGCAAGACTATGGCGACAAGCCGTGGGTCTATAAGGGCTATGGGCTGTTCCAATACGATCTTCAGCATATCGAGCGGGACGAAGCCTTCTTCCGTGATAGGCAATGGTATGATTTCGACCAGTGCCTGAGGCGCGCGGTCACCGAGCTGGACGATAAATTGCGCACCCAAAACGGCGATCTGTGGGAAGCGATACGCGCCTATAATGGCAGCGGGCCGAGAGCCCGGGCCTATAGAGACAATGTAAGGGCATTCACCGCTTATTGTGCAACCGTCACGGGAGACTGATCCTATGACCCTGAAGCAACTCGGCACTGCTGCCAGCAAGTTCTGGAGGTGGATCACCACTCCGTTTCGGCGCGCGTCCTCCGACGAGCTCATCAAGCAGGAATGGGGCCTTCTTTACGACCTGTGGCTCGATCGCAAGTCGATGCAGCCTCCGGTCGATGCCACCGTCGCGGCCGACCTGGACACGATGTTCGAGCATCGCCGCGAGGTCGGTGACGCGGACGGCTGGGCCGCATTCAACAAGGCCGAAAGGCGAGTCGGAAGCTGGCTGACGCAGACCCAGCTGAAGAGCGAGTTCGAGACGTTGCTCGACATCGCGAAGGGCCGCTCGCTGTCGAGCCTGGCGCGTCACGAGGCGAATGAGCCGAAATTCGGCGATCCAGACAAGGAGGATGAGCAGCGCGTGGCCTACAAGGCGCTGCTCGGTGCGCTGCAATCCAATTTCATCGATACGAGATTCCGGCGGCGTCTGCGTAGCGAGGTGGCGATGCGCCTGTTCCGCTACGGCGTCGTCGCGGTTCTGGTTGCGATCGCGGTGCCCCTGGCCCTGGTGTGGAACAATCTGGGTGCCATCCAGGCCCCGACCGGGCCCGCCCCGATCCTGAACCATTTCGGCAATCAACCCTTGTACCTGCTGGCGATCGTGGCCGCCTTCGGACTGCTGGGCGCCTATTTCAGCCGGGTGATGGCGTTCAACGCCAACATCGCTTCGCTGACGTTCGACAATGTGATGGATCTCTATGTCGGCCGGATGCTGCGGCTGCGCATGCTCTACGGGATGATCGGCGCCCTCGTTTTCTATTTCGTGCTTCGCGGCGGCCTTGTCGGCGGCACCGTCTTTCCCGTCCTCGAGAATGTCGGCATCGGCGAGCAGATCGTCTGGCGTCTCGACTCGCGGGGCGCCGTCAGCGCCACCAGGCCCGGGATTCTCGATCCCGCCGGCCTGACGATCCTCGCTCCGACCGCGGATATGGCCAAGCTCCTGATATGGTCGTTCATCGCCGGATTCTCCGAACGGCTCGTCCCGGACACGATTACCCGGACGGAGGCGCGCGCGACGAGCGGCGAGTAACCAGCGACGAATTTGTGCAGCTCGAGCTCGTGACTGAGCGTCCATTTGACCCGTGCAGAAATCCTCGCGCCGGAATTTCGATCAATTATCGAATTGTCCTGTGAAGGATTTTTGTCCAATAGTCGTCATTACTCCAGGGGCCTCAGGTTCGATCGCATCGCCAAATAACCGGATGCTGATCTTGCCGGCGTTGCGGGATCCCACCGGAAGGGGATGAGAAGATGGAGCGTGGCTGGCTCGAAGCCTGGGCGTCCAATGCCGAGCCGCGGTTGCGCGCTCCCGCGATCATCGGCCTGGGCGTGCTGGTCGGCTTCGTCCCGCCCTGGTCTGAAGAGGAGGCGGCCTCGGCGGAAGCTTTGCTGGCCGGCGGCGTGCGAGCAATCGGGCAAGCCATTGCGGACGAATGGAATAAGCGCTCCTCTGAAAGCCCGCGATCCGCCGGCCGCCTTTACTGGGGAGGATATTCGCCCAGCCGGTGGGAGACTTTCGCAAGGATCCTGCCGGCCGCCCTCGTCGGGGAAGCCTGGCTGAGCATTCCGGCCTGGGAAGCGATCAAGCTGACGGCGCCCCTGGGCTATTGCCTGCCGGAAGACAGGCAGCCGGAGGTGCCGATCTGGCTGAACGAACAATTGAGGCATTCCGGCCGCGGCAACACCAGCCTGTATTTCGACCTTTGGACTTCATACCCTGCTCATCGTTCCTGGCACTGGCCCTTGCGCCTGGGCTTCCTCGCTGATGCGCTCTCGAGGCGGATGCGGGCGGCGTTTCTCGAGCAGGAGAGCAGCTGGCTGCACGAGCTCACCGTAGCTGTCGAGGTCGAACGCAACGGCTTCGGCTGCGATCTGCTGGTATCGCCCCTCGGCCAGAAAGCGACCGCGCAGGCATTGGCGCGGGCAAGAGCCCGGGCCGCTGCGGTGGTCCTGCTGGGAACTGCGGCCGACCGCCGGCAGATAGTCGATGCCGCTCCCGGCGTTTTTTGGCAGGACGCCGAGAAACGGGAAGGGGGCCGGACCCCTTTGTTCAACGAATCCGGGGCCTCCGCCATTGGCTACCTGAGCGAAAGCCTGGGGGACCTTCCCGGCCACCGCAATGTGGAAGAATGGGCACCCTTCATCAAGAGAGTGGTGCGCTGCATCAGCCACGATCTGCCTCTGGATGCGGCTCTCTACGAGGCCGCGCGTGACGCGGGCCTGCCGGTTCCGGTCGTGATTGCGTCGGGCTCGTTCATCGAGGCGAGCCGCATCAGCCGTTTGGGAGGAGCCTGGGCGGACCGCCTGCGCGGTCGCGACGAGGAGGCAGCGAACGAGCTCGCTGACAGCGCGACCGGGGATTTCCTGTCGGAGCTCGGCGAAGCAAGCGACATCCTCTCTCTCGCGCGCCGGGCCGACGCTCGGCGGCCGCAGCTTCGTCATCTCCAGGCGCGGATCGTCGATACCAGCAGTGACAGGATGTTTTCCGGTGACTTGGCGGCGGCGCCTCGTCTGGAGCCGGACAAATGGAATCTCCTGACCGTCTGGATCGCTCCGTTGAGCGGCGGAGCGGAATCGCCGCTTGCCCCGTTTCCGGAGGATAGCCTCGCCTGGGACGGGCAGGATCAGGAATTGGAGGTGGCGATTGCCGCCCCGGGATGTCGGGTTCGAACGGCGCCGCTCGGGCTTCTGGTTGATCAGGCGGGCCGGTTTCTCTGGCAAGACGACCGATTTCGTCCTGGCCCTTTGCAGATCTTGGAAGGCTTCCCCGACAGGATGGAGGATATGCCGATCGAGGAATCGGCCGACGACGCGGCTGCAATGCAGTCGATCTGGTTGAGCGAGGCGGGATGGTCGCAATGTGCGCTGTTTCTCGTCCGCCCGATCGATGTCGCGCTTTGCAAGGCCCGGATCATGGTTCTGCACGGCAATCGCGTTCTGCAGACGGCCATCCTCACCGCCCCGGTCGGCAAGGGCACAGCGCCGGAGGAAGGCGAGGGTTTGGAGCTCAAACCGGAAGGAGTCATCCGCTCGACCACCCAGGATCTGGGCGACCGCCGCCTGTTCGATCTCGCCATCCTGACCAATGACTCGCTGACGGGGAAGCCGCAAATCACCGCGATCGGCGACCAGCGCGTGGTGTTGCGCGACATGGACGAGGTCAAGGAGATTGCCGAGCGCATTGAGGCCATCCTCAAGCCGGCGGTTCGGCAGCCGGAGGCATACGAAGATCGGGACAGCACCGCTGCCCGGGATATTCTGATTGAATTGGCGACCGAAGGCGTGGTGATTCGGCGAATGTTCCACGATGCCCGTCTCGGCGCTATCCTTGCGAAAAGTCCGGCGCGGATTCAGGTCGTCGCGGCAAAACCCGATGAGGTGTTGCCGTTCGAGTATATTTACGATGGCCTGGCGCCGAGCCGCGAGGCCATGCTTTGCCCCGAACGGGAGCGCGCTCTGTCGCAGGGAAGCTGCGGACAGTGTCCCAACCGGGAAAGTGGGGACCATGTCTGCCCGATGCGGTTCTGGGGCCTCAGCAAGATCATCGAGCGCCAGCTTTTCGATCCCGAAACTGCGCCAGATCATGCCCATGTCACGGCGCAGGCGCCGTCGCCGGACCTAGCCGCCATCAAGCGGCCGCAACAGCGCCTCTTCGCCTGCAGCGACAGGGCGCGCGCGTTCGAGAACGGACAGGCGGCGCTCGACGCGCTCAAGCAACGCATCGCGGGCGCGCCGCCATTGGGGTTCAACGAAGCCGATTGCTGGAAGGTCTGGTGCAGCCATGTCGACCAGTATGAACCCTCCCTTCTCGTCATCCTGCCGCATGTGGAAAAGACGGGCTCATTGGTGGAGATGGAAATCGGCGCGGCGGATCGGTTGAACAACGCCCAGATCCAGGAACCGATGGTCGGCAAGGCGCGGCCCGTCATGGTCATGCTGCTCGGCTGTGGCACCGGGGGACAGGATGTCCGCTATATCAGCTGCGTCGCCGGCTTTCGGAGCGCCAAGGCGTCCGTCGTGATCGGGACTTTGATGCCGATCCTCGGGCGGCACGCCGTGCGCGTCGCCGGACTTCTGATAACGGAGCTCGATTCCTATTGGGATGGCCGCGGCCCGCCAGCGACGGTCGGCGATGCGATGACCGAGATGCGGCGGCGGCTGATGGCCGACGGCGTCCTGACCGGAATGATGGTCGTCGCCTTTGGCGACGCGGACTGGTTGCTAGGCGCTGAATGCTGAGCCTTCACATGCTTTCGGCCGGAAAGGGCGACTGCCTCTGGATCAGCTATGGCGCGGCGGGAGCTTCGCATCACATCGTCATCGACGGAGGCCCCAAAAAGACCCCGGCGCTGCGGGCGCATGTCAACGCGAAGCTGGAGTCCGCCGCCGGAGGCGGATTGCATATCGACCTGCTGGTGGTCACCCACATCGACGATGATCACATCGGCGGCGTGCTCAATCTGCTCCGCGCGCCGCCCGATGGCCTCACCATCGGCGAGATCTGGTTCAACGGCCGGCCGCAGCTCTTCCCGCCCGACACACTCGGCGTCGATCAGGGAGAAAGGCTTTCAGATGCCCTCGAGCACCGGAAAGACGCTTGGAACAGCAGCTTCGCCGGCGGTCCGGTGGTGGTTCCGGACGCCGCGCCGTTGCCGTGCTTCAAGCGGCCCGACGGACTCCAGCTGACCTTGCTTTCGCCCTCGCCGCACGATCTCGAGCGCCTGAAACAGAAATGGTCCGCCGAACTGGCGACGGAGGACCAGGAAGAGCCCGAAGCAGTCCCGTCGGACCTGCTCGGCCTTCACGATGAGTGGCCGCCCAAAATCGAATCTTTGGCCGACTCGAAATTTGTCCCCGACCCAAAGGCGGCGAACGGCTCGAGCATCGCGTTGCTGCTCGAATATCAGGGCAAGCGTGTGCTTCTTGCCGCCGATGCCCATGCGCCGCGGCTCGTCGAGGCGCTTGATCGGCTGGACCGCGAAAAGCCCCTCGGGCTCGATGCTCTCAAATTGTCGCATCACGGCAGCGCGAAGAACACCAGCAGGGAGCTCCTGTTTCGGGTTTGCTGCGGCCGATATCTGATTTCCAGCGATGGTAGCTATTTCGGTCATCCCGATCCCGCTGCGATCGCGCGTGTGATCATATATGGAGGGATGGCCCCGGAACTCCTGTTCAATTCGGCGAGGCACCACGCCGCCCGCTGGGACGATGATGAGCTGAAGCGGGAATTTGGCTACCAGACCCGTCATCCGCGCGATGAGAAAGACGGAATGCTGCTTTCCTTGTGAATGTCCGCAGCCATTCCGTCGCCGACGCTGCCAAACGACGGTTCCAGCTGGTTCGCAGCTTGTGTTAGAGACTGGCGCGGCGGCAGTCTCGAGCACCAGCTCGCGAATGAGACCGTCATACGTCTCGCGACCGGCAACTTCGATGGGCGCTTGCACATCCCAGCGATGTTGATCCGGCTCCCACCAGGAGGGTGCGAGTCACGGGGTCCAAATAGAGAAGGATCCGATCGCTCGCGGACCGCACGTTCCGAGACTCCGGCTTGTGCCGCACGTCCTGCAGCTTGTGCGCGATCATCTTGATAGGGGTCGATGGCAATCTCGGATCGCCGCTCTCTCTGCTCGATATAGCGATGGCGACCCGCCGGAGATAAATGCAGTTATCGGACGTCGCTCTCCTGATGGGCTGCTCTGCCGGGCTCCTCCTGCGCGAACGCGGGATCGATTGCGAGATCGAAGCGATTGCGGAGATTCTCGATCCGATCAGCGTCGTGGATCGGGAGCGCAGCTATCCGTGAGGGCCGTCTTCAAGTCATGCTCTTTCGATCGACGGCCGCGAGATCATCCTTCGCAACATCGCTGAAGGCGAGATATTCGGTGAGCTCGCCGCGATCGACGGTCGGCTTCGCTCAGCGACAATCGTGGCGCTATCGAACTGCGTACTGGCGAGCATCTGCGATTCCACTTTGCTGCCGCGCCGAGGAATGTGTATCAGATATCTGCCTTGAGGATCGGGGCCGATGAAAATGGGTTTTTTCCGATGGCCAAAGCTGCGTGCCCAGTTTCAAGACGGTCAATCTCGGCGACAAGTTGCGGGGAGATTCTTCCGTAGCGGATATGGCGGGGCACAATTAGCGTATCATTCTTACTTCTGTGTTGAAGTATAATCAGGAGATAGTCGGAGATGTCATCGCAGCGCTTCGTATACACGGTTTCCGGGATCGAGCTTACCGACGCTCAGAAGAGTCATATTTCGGAAGAGATCGCTGCAGCCGTCACGCGGGCGTTGCTCGGCGAGATGCCGACTGTGCTGGATTCGGGTTATTTGTCGGAGCATCCGCTGTGCGGCGGCAGCCACATTCACCCCGAAGATCTGGACAGCCCTACGGAAGCGGAACCGAGCGCCATCGCCCCGCAAGCCGAGCAGCCGGACCCCGGGCGTGAGATCAGGCGCGAGGCGCTTCGCGGAGAAGCGACTTGAAGGATCGGGCACCTACGTGTCCGAGCGCTCCCGCGGAAATCGGATCGGTCCTGCTCGGTGTCGTCGCGGAGCGCGGTCAGGTAGCCTATCTGTCGCCCAACGTCCCCGTCACGTCGACATTGCTGGACAGTCTGGAAGCATCCTCAATTCCGCTCGACAATCGGCTACGCTTCGCGGGCCCGTGCGTCGCGCACCGCTGCATTCAATGGAAAGGCGGCGAGGGCATGGGGCACTGTGGCCTCATCGAGCACGCGGTTAGGACGCTCGAGCGCACCGAAGGGCCCGATACGCTGCCTCAATGCGGGATCCGCAGTACCTGCCGCTGGTTTGCGCAGAGCGGGGCCGTGGCGTGCGGGCTGTGTCCGGAGGTTATTCGGCGGCCGGCGAATGAGTGTCGGGCGGCTGGTGAGCAAGCCCGAGCGACGCCCGACTTATAGATCCGTGCCCCGCTTTCATCCTCGCGACCAGCTCCATAATCACGAAGTATGAAGCCAAAACGATAATTGTGGCCAGTTGCATACCGATCCTGTCCCAACTCAAACTTTCGCCTTTTAGGACGTCGCCGACCAAATTGACGGCCACAGTTGAGACAAGAATGCTTGCGACAATTGCCTTTACTTCCGGAAGGCCCGACGATTCACCAACGCTATGTTCGTTCTTCATGTCGCGTCTAAGATATCGATACAAACCATGGAGAACTACATACGGCAGAGGCGCAAGAATAAACAACTCCAGCGCATGTATAGTCGACTGAATGCTGTCCTTCAGGGATGTCCCAGTGCTTTCGCCCGAGAACCACGGCCACGCTAAAATTTTGCACGCGAAAAATAATTGCACGAGACCAGCAACTAGGGCGCCAAGTAAAAATATAAAGGACGCAGGAATAGCAACGCCAAAAGTGAATCTCGTCGCTCTTTCAAGGGCAATATATACCCAGCCTATTTCTGCCTTATTCTCAGGCATGTCCTCTCCTAATATAATGACTCCTCACCGAAAATCCTCGCGAACAAGCTAGGTCTAGGGTTCTTAAAGTTCCGCCAGACTTGATCTAGTTGTTCCGCGAATTTTTGCACATCTCCTTTATTTGGTCCCAAGTTAAGAATATCAAACTTTAGATCCGTTTCCTTCATTTTGCGCTGTAGAATCGTGTCCTTGCCATTCAGCAATATAACGATCAGATAGTCCCGATCCCGGATTCCGAGACACAATACGTTCATAAGATAATCTATACAGTATTGCGCGCGGTCCCGTATCAACTTCTCGCCAGCATCTATTAGAATCAATGGGCGGTACCCATCTTGTGACAGCCGGCGCGTGGTTAGCGCCAATCCAGTGCTATCCCAATCCGGACGATAAACTTCCGATGGCTCGATCTGAAAACATTCTATTACACCGGAGCGCACCAAGTCCAAATTAGGCTCAGAAACATTGAACAGAACGACATCCGGATCAAAGTTCCTCGTAGCGTTAGGCATATTAGCGCTCCGATCCGTATGGTAGTATATCACTCAAGTATTTTTCGAGTGCGTTATACCCTCGTTGATTCTTGGCAAAGGTCTGAATCGCAGATCCGCCAAATGCTCTCGTGATTGACGCCACTACTCGGTGCGACCTTGTAAAATCCGATAGGAATATTATTGGAAGGTCTGGGTCGCCTTTTTTTTCGGATATTTGTCTAATTCGGAGCATTGCCATGACAGTCTTTCCGATGTCGTGCGGATGATCGTCGTCGTTTTCGTCGAGCTCGCTGGACGAACCCTGAGCCTGCGATGGGGACGTGTTCAACTCCCTTTGTGTTAATCGTTCCGTGGCTTCGTCCAAGGCCAGGTCGGAAATAATTGCGCCGAAGGGGCCGCGCTCTTTGTAAATTTTCAGGTAAGACCGCAAGGCGCAAATCGGATGAACTTTAAATTCGTTCGCGGAATATTGCGATCCGACGAAATACAGCTCGGCAGGGAGCAGTTCCAGGCGCTTCCTCAGAGAGAGGCACACGGAGCGGCTATTCTCGACAATCAGGACTCTATTGCTCGGGCGCCTGTGGGCCGCCGGCAACGAACTGCGACGCGCGCTCGCGACATGCATATCCAAGGCCGATTCCTTCAATTCTGCAAGCGTTTCATCGGTGGGCCTGGCTGGAGAAATGACATCCGCACCGGCGCGAACGAGTTCCTGCATCAGCGAGGGTTCGGGATTATCGCAAGCGAAAATAATTGTGCGCCGCTCGCCTTCCCTCCGTCGCAATTCATCGAGGGCCATTAGAATCTGAACGCTTTTGGGCAAGGCTTCGGATCTCTCCGGATCGCGAAACAGCTTCGTCAGTTCGAGAACGTCGGCTTCATACTGGCGGATTCCGGCCCAGTCGGAAGCGAAGTCAGCATCCAGTACTATCACGTCATGGTCCCGAACCTGTGGAGCGTTTTCAATCCTGCGCGCGTCGGGGAACCGGACGCGCCACGCAGCAAACACGTCTTCGTCGCGCGTAAGGACGGCGATTTGCGTCTCGCTACTTTGCGAAGCATCGCCAGCCTTGTCGGCTTCAGCTGTGATTGCCGGTGAAGCTGGCGCGGCGTGATCGACACGCTTTTCCTCTGGGATTGTGATGCTGATTTCGGAGCCGCGACCCATGGCAGGCTCGACCTTGGCGCTTCGAAAGCTCATTCTGCCGGGCTGGTTCCCGTAAACCCAGTCCCACTTCAGCTGGCTTAGATAGACAAGGGACAATGGCAATCCGATTCCCGATTTTTCCAACGAATTGCGGGTTATGTCTTGATCATAGAGAGCGGAAGCGACGGCCGCTTTCCATGGCCCTGGCGTGGCCGAGAGAAGATAGTCCCTCTGTGCTTCGAGTTCCCTTATCTTTTCCCCATCGAGCCCCTCTCCATAATCTCTGACGATAAATTCTATGCCACCTTCCTTTCTTTGGACGGTGAGAACAATGGTTGCGTAGATGTCTCCATCACCCAGCTCCAAAGGGTCAATGGAGTCGATCGCATTTCCGATCAAATTCACTAGAAGCTCGGTAACCATCTCCAAATCTGCAGAGAAACGGAAGTTAGTTTCGTCATGATCTAACACGATCTCCAAGTCAAGGAGCCTACGTAGATTCTCATCTAAAACTCGGTCGCGCAGAACGGCAAATACAGCCTCGATTCTATCTTTAACGTCAACCAAAAAATCAATATTCTCGGGTCTTGTGGGAAGTCCAAGACTATTAGATTTGTCGCTGAAGCTTCGGAAGCGGCCCATGAGAGATTCATAGTGCTCCAGAAGACTCCTTAAATACTCAAGTGGGCCTCCCAGTTCTTCAAGAACTGCCCTGCGCATGCCGGTCGACTGGTCTATCTTCCGCTCGATAACGCGCAATTCGGCGGCGGCCGGCGCAAAGACGAGCTTAGGCAAATTATGCGCTACGAAGCTCTGGTAGGCGCGTCGCGCCTCTAGGCCAGTGGACAGCCCATAGTCGAGGAACAGTAAATTCGAGAATAGGCTTCGCCCAAAGCCGCTCAACAGTCGACGGTGCTCATCCGTCAGATTTCCCTTTAAGGTGGCGGCCGTGAGGATGCTGCGCTCTATATTAACCACTGTTGGGAATGCGTAAAGGAACTGTCCGCGGAAGGCGCGGCGCCATAGCGCTTGCATTGCCATCAGGAACGCAACCTGTCTCACTGTCAGGTCATCGTCCTTATAGGCATCCTTCAGCCTTCCGGTAAGCGCCTCCAAGTCGAGCCGGCAGGCTTCGTCCAAGCGCTCGAATGCGCTCTCGAAGATCGCTTCATAGCCCTCGCTGAGTGAGATCAGCCAAGGGCTTCGGCGACGCGGATGTCCCCAGATCAGACAGTCTTGCAACATGTCACTGTCGTTTGAAGCGGCATCCTTGCTGAGCGACAGCACATGATCCGCCAGGGCGTTGACGAATTCCGGGCCGTCAACGGAATCGTCGATCTGAATGTCCGCATATGCAGGATGACGAGGCACGCTGGCATCGCGTCCACCAAAAACGGTACGCGTGGCCCAAGGTCGCTTTGCGCGCTTCGCGAGATATTGAACAAGTGACCAGTATTGAGGCGCGCCCGTAGCCCCGCGTTGTTCAGCGTGCCAGGTTATATCGAAAAACGCGATGGCGTATCGTTGGCGCTGTGTATCATGGGAAAAGGCGGGATCGCAGGCGATCCCGGATTGACGATGCTTAACTGCTGGACTCCAGTAATTTGTAGCCAAATACCCGGCTCCGCAGTTTTCCAGTGGAGCGCGTATGTGCTTTATGCATTCGCCGATTAGGTCGTCAAATTTCTCGCTTTCTCTCCGGATGTTGCGCCATGTCGCCGAAACCTCAGCGACCGGCGTTTTCAGTTCATTGATCTCCAGCAGCGATGTTGAAATGTGAAAGCGTTGCTCGGGAGGGAGCCCTCCCAATTTAGAAAACAAATCCGCAAGATCAGCTTCAAGCTGCTCTTGCACGATCGAACCGTTTGGCTTAGCTTCCCCCACACGCAAGAAAGATCAGATCGCGATAACGGGGTCAAGATGCGAAAGCTGCCCATAGCCGCCTTCATCGCGCTTGTTTGCACCGTTCTGGGCGGGTTTCTCTTGACCCTTCAATCCTGCTCGTCCGGGTCGGCTCCTGCAGCACAGCATTCGACATTAGATCGGGTCCTGTCGTCGGGTACAATTCGTGCCGCCTACCTCGTTCGTCCGCCCAACATCATCAAGAACCCCAACACCGGCCGGCTCTCGGGGATTTTCGTAGACATCGTCGAGGAGATGGCGCGCCGCCAAGGACTCCGCGTGCAATGGGTCGAGGAAGTGACCTGGGCGACGATGATCGAGGGATTGAACTCTAATCGCTACGACGTCGTGGGCACCGGAATCTGGCGCAATGCGACGCGTGGCCGGGCAGCCGACTTCACGATCCCCCTATTCTACTCGGGCGTGGGTGCCTTCGTCCGTAACGATGATCATCGTTTCGATTCCGATCTGAGCCTCATCAACAACCCCGGCGTGCGGATTTCCACTATCGACGGCGAGATGGCCGCGATCATCGCGCGGGCGGACTTCCCCAATGCGCGAACGGTTTCGCTGACGCAGGTGTCGGACACATCCCAGATGCTACTAGAGGTGCAGACGAACAAGGCCGATGTGACTTTCTTGGCGGCTCAGATCGGTGCCAGGTACATGCAGCAAAACGCCGGAACCATTCGCAATATCGCCGTGGCTCGGCCAATCCGCGTCTTCCCGGAATCGCTGATGATCAGGACCAATGACTATGCGTTTAAGGCGATGCTCGATTCAGCGATTACCGAACTCGTGAACAGCGACTTCGTCGAGAGAACGATCGCTAGGAATGACGCAATGCCGGACGCCTATTATCTCGTGGCCAATCCTTATCGTCCGTACAGATAAGGGCCCCGCGGGCGGATGCTTCGAATCCTGGCCGACTATCACGAAGGGATAGCGATAGGCCTTCTCACAACACTAGAACTCGTTGGTATCGCCTGGGTGGGCGGTATCCTGCTGGGAACGGCGATCGGCTTCTTCGCCTCGCGGTCGGTGGTGTGGGATGTCCTAGTGCGGTCCTCGGCCTTCTTCTTGGCCAGCATCCCGGTGATCATCTTCTTGTTCTGGGTGCATTACCCCCTGCAAACAGCGCTGCAGATCGTGATCCCTCCCTTCGTCAGCGCCGCGCTGGTGCTGACGATCCTAAACGTCGGGTTCGTCGCGGAGATCGTCCGCATTGCTCTGCGCAACTTTGATCCCGACTATGTGCACGCGGGCATTGTCTGCGGCCTGAGCGCCGGACAGATCTTCCGCCGTGTCCAGATCCCGATCTTCCTGCGGCAAGTGATTCCGTCGCTGCTTCGTGCGCAGGTGGCCATCCTGCACATGACCCTGTTCGCCAGCCTGATATCGGTCGACGAGATTTTCCGCATGGCCCAGCGGATCAACGCCGAAACCTATAAGCCGATCGAGATCTATACCGCACTCGCCATCCTCTTCCTCGCGGTATCAATCCCTCTAAATGCCGTCGCGTCGCGGCTGGAGCGTCGCTTTCACGGCGGTCTCAGGCCATGAGCGCAGGTCGGGTTGCGCGATGTTCGTAGCATCGCGGCTCTCGAAGGCCTTTGGTTCGGGGGTCGCATTGCAGGACGTTTCGGTGACGCTCGAACCTGGCGAACTGACCGTCGTGTTGGGGCCGAGCGGCAGTGGCAAGACGACGCTGCTGCGTTGCATTTCGTTGCTCGAAATGCCGGACACTGGCTCGCTGGAGATGGACGGCGTCTGCTTCGCCGGCTGCAAGGCGCCGGCGGACAGGGGATTGCTCTACCCGCGTCTAGGGGTGGTCTTCCAGGGCCTCTCGCTTTGGCCACACTTGACGCTCCGGGACAACATCCTCCTGCCGCTCAAGTTGCGCGAATCCCGAGTGGACTATTCCTATGTCGATCAGCTGATCGACACCTTCGGCATGGGCGGCTTCGTCGAGCGCCTCCCACGGGAGGTTTCAGGCGGCGAACGGCAGCGCGCGGCGATCGTGCGCGCTCTCGCGCTGCGGCCGGCCTATCTCTTGCTGGATGAGATCACCTCAGCGTTGGATATAGAGCAGGTGGTCGTGGTTCTAAACGAATTGGAGCGCTTGAAGCGCGACGGCGCCGGCATTCTCCTAATTACGCATCTGATGGGATTTGCACGGCGAGCTGCGGAAAATTTTATATTCCTCGACAAAGGGCGGATTGTCGAGCGTGGCCCCGTGGCTCAGCTCGATGACCCGCAGAGTAATAGGCTTAGTAAATTCTTGCAACATATTGGAACAGCCGGCTAGCTCCACGATCTGACGATCGATCTGGCTCGCTGTTTTCGTATGTGGGCTTGGAGTCGCGGGTTCGGCGGGGTCATCCGTTGCGGATGACCCGCGAGGCCGTGAATGCGGCGTGTTGACGCTGAGCGACGATTTTGCCGAGCTGCGTGCGCTGCGCGATCCGCCGGAGCGGCTGCTGCGAATGATGCTGCTGCAGGCCTTTTACGGCTTGCACTCGGAATGCCAATTGATGGAGCGGCTCGACTTCGTATTGAGCAAGGATCAGCTCGTTCCTCTCGAAAAAGGCCACCGGGCTCGCATTTGAGTCATCGGCAGCAATTGGGCGATGTCGGCACCGAGCTGACTCAGAGGCGGGTTCGCAGGCGACTGTGCGTACTCCGCTCATTCAGCAGATACCGATCCTGGTTGGCCTCTAAGGTTCGCGCTAATTAGAATTCGGTCCTTGCGCTGGTGCGCCAACAACGGCCGGATTGCATGAGGCCTCAAATCCGGCCAGTTTCGAGAGACCCGAATTGACCCAAATCACTGGAATGCGTGGCGCGCCCGGCAGGATTCGAACCTGCGACCCCAAGCTTAGAAGGCTCGTGCTCTGTCCAACTGAGCTACGGGCGCGTGGCCGCCGCTCTAGACGGTTTTGGTAAAGATCGGAATTCCGATTCATCGTCGCACCCGCTATGTTCCGCATTGGAGGAGAGCAGAAGTGGGCAAGCAAAGAAGGCTGACCGCCGGCGAAATCGCGCTGGCCAAGGCCGCGTTCGGCGCCAGGATCGACTATGATCGCGTGAAGCTGAGCGACGGACCGGGGAAGCGCTTCGCAGCCCATATTGCCTTCGCCAAGGGCAATCCTGCGATCACGCTCGGTTCTACGGTCTATTTCAAGCGTGATTATTGCGACGATTTTTCGGGCGCCGAGCGAAACCGAAAGACCTTCATCCACGAAATGACCCATGTCTGGCAGTATCAGAGGCTGGGCATGGCCAAGTTTCTGCTGCGCTACGGCGAGGAGCTGGCCAAGGTCGGGGGGAAGCCGAACGACATGTACCGATACGACGCCGGCAAGGCGAAATTCGGCGGAGCGATGCTCGAAGCCCAGGCCAATATGGTGGGCGACTATAGCGAGGCCCTGTGGGCCGCCAACGCCGCGCGGATCGCGCTGCTGGCCAAGAACATGGCCGGAAGCGGGCTCTACGGGCTCTAGAAGCTGCCCGACGGGGCTCCTCGAGCCTAATCGTAGGCCCAGCGCAGCACCAACCACGCGCCCAGAGCGAGCGCTGCCCAAAGGGCCAGCACGATCAGGAGTCCAGCGGCGCTGCGCGGCCGCTCGGCGGCCTCCGCGGCGGCGGCGCGGTGCTCGTCGATCAGCCCGGGCGGCAGCATCCTCAGGAACAGCCAGATGCCTGCCGGAATCAGGATCGCGTCATCGAGCAGGCCCAGGACCGGAATGAAATCCGGGATGAGGTCGATCGGCGAGAAGGCGTAAGCCGCGATCAGCAGGCCCAGCAGGCGGGCGGCCAGCGGCGTCCTCGGGTCGCGCGCGGCAAGCCAGACGGCATGCGCCTCGATCCTGGCGCGCCTGACCAGCGAGGGGAGGGGGCGTCTTTTCATGGACCTGCTTGGTAGGAAATGACGAGCGCGGTAAAGGCCTGATCGGAGCCGGGCGGTCATCGGCGCGATTTCGTTCGGGCTGCCGGGGCTTTGAGCGTCGCGAAGGCGGTGAGCGAGGAGACGAGCGCCAGCGCCGCGCCGACCATCGCCGCGCCGTGGTATCCGGCCACCAGCTCCGCGCCCTGCCGCGAGAGGACGATGCCGAGCAAGGCGGTGGCGATCAGGCCGCCGCCGCGGGCGACGGCGCTGTTGAGGCCCGAAGCGGTGCCGACATGGCGCTCGTCGACCGAGCCCAGGACGGCGGTGGTGAGCGGCGCGACCGCGATCGCCATGCCGGCCGAGACCATCAGGATCGAGGGCAGGACGCTGGTCCAATAGCTGGTTTCGCCGCCGATCCGCAGCGCCAGCGCGAAGCCTCCCGCCACCAGCAGCGGGCCGAGCGTGAGCGGCCAGCGCGGCCCGATGCGGGCGGCGAGCCTGCCCATCGGCGGCGAGCCCAAGGCGATGACGATCGGCAGCGGCAGCAGCGCCGCGCCGGCCGCGACCGCCGCATAGCCGCCGGCTTCGATCAGGACGTAAGGCAGGAGCAGCATCAGCCCGCCGAGCGCGCCGTAGAGCAGGAAGGTGAACAGGGTGAGGCCGACGAAGGCGCGCGCGCCGAACAGGTTCAGCGGCACCATCGCCTGGCCGCCGCGCCGCCGTTCGACGAAAAGGAAGGCGAGGAGCAGGGCCGCGCCCGCGCCGAGCGCGGCCGCCGCCGCTGGGCCCAGCCGGTCGCTCGCGGACCATGCGGTGAGGCCCCAGGTCAGCGCGCCGAGGCCGATCGTGGCCAAAGCGGCGCCGGCCCAGTCGGGCGGCGGCCGCTCCCCGTTCTCGCTTTCCGGCACGTAAAGATAGCCGAGCGCGAAGGCGGCGAGCGCGATCGGCACGTTCAACATGAAGATGAAGGGCAAGCCGGCCGAGTCGACCAGCCAGCCGCCGAGCATCGGCGCCAGCGCGCCCGAAATCGCGCCGGCCGCCGCCCAGGTGCCGACCGCGCGGCCGCGCGCCTCGCCGCTGAAGGACGCGCTCAGGATGGCGAGGCTGTTGGGCATCAGCATCGCCGCGCCCAGCCCCTGCAGCGCCCGCCCGGCGAGGAATACTTCCAGGCTCGGCGCGGCGGCGCAGAGCAGGGAGGCCGCGGTGAAAAGGACGATGCCCCACAGCATCACCCGCCGCCGCCCGTACAGGTCGCCGGCCGCGCCTCCGATCAGGAGCAGCGCCGACAAAGGCAGCATGAAGGCGTTGACCACCCACTGCACTTCCGCGGTGCCGGCGTGAAAGGCGTGCCCAATCGCCGGCAGCGCGACGTTCAGCACCGACCCGTCGATGAAGGCGAGACTGGAGGCGAGAATGCAGGTGGCGAGGATGAGGCGCGGATGCCTCGCGGCACGGCATTCGTCCGACGCAGCGGCGCCGTCGCAAGGCGCGGGGAGGCTGAGGCTCAGGGCGCTGGCTCCGGTTCGCCGTAGCGGGGATTGGGACCGTAGCGATTGGCCGCCTCTTCATCTGCCCAAAGCAACAGGACGATGAGCGCGAAGCCGCATAGTGCTGCGGGCAATTCGATAAAGGGCGGGAACAGTGCGGAGGCCCTGATCGGCACGGGGCTGCCGAAGCTGAGAAACCGGGCCCATGCCGACATGAGGAGCGATGGGAGGATAAGCAGCAGCCACCAGCCGCTACGGCCGCTATCGTGGAGCTGCCGCACGGCCAGGGCCGAAAGGGGGCAAAGGATGACAAGGCTGAGCGCCGCCGACATCCACTCGCCGGCTTCGAAGCCGACGATCGGCCTGGCCAAGCCGATAAGCAGGCCAAGCATCGCCACGAGGACGAAGAAAAGCAACAGCTCGGTGCGCCGCGAACGGCCGCTGAAATCGGCATAGCGCTTCAGCGGAAGGATCGCGGTGGCGAAGCTGTCCATCGCGTCACAACACTTCGAACAGCCCCGCCGCGCCCATGCCGCCTCCGACGCACATGGTGACCATCACATATCTGGCGCCGCGGCGTTTGCCTTCGATCAGGGCGTGGCCGGTCATGCGGGCGCCCGACATGCCGTAGGGGTGGCCGATCGAGATCGCGCCGCCGTCGACGTTCATCCTGTCATTGGGGATGCCGAGCACGTCCTGGATGTAGAGGACCTGGACCGCGAAGGCCTCGTTCAGCTCCCACAGGTCGATATCGCCCACGCCGAGGCCGAACCGGTCGAGCAATTTGGGCACGGCGAAGACCGGGCCGATGCCCATCTCGTCGGGCTCGGTGCCGGCCGCCGCCATGCCGATATAGCGGCCGAGCGGCTTCAGGCCGCGCGCCGCGGCGACGCCCGCCTCCATGATCACGCAGGCCGAGGCGCCGTCGGAGAGCTGGCTGGCATTGCCGGCGGTGATCATCGCGTCCGGGCCCATCACCGGCTGCAGGTTCTGCAGGCCTTCGAGCGTTGTATCGGCGCGATTGCCCTCGTCCTGGGTGACGGTGACCTCGCGGATCGAGGTCTCGCCGGTCTCCTTGTTCTTGACAATCATGTTCGCGGTCACGGGCACGATCTCGTCGTCGAACCGGCCGGCGGCCTGGGCGGCGGCGGTGCGCTGCTGGGACTGGAGCGCATAAGCGTCCTGGCGGTCGCGGGCGATCGAGTAACGCTTGCCGACAATTTCGGCGGTGCCGATCATCGGCATGTAGACGTCCTTGTGCATGGCGACGAGCTCGGGGTCGCCGCCAAGGCGCATCTCGGCGGTCTGCACCATCGAGATCGATTCGACGCCGCCGGCGACGCAGACGTCCATCCTGTCGACAATGACCTGCTTGGCCGCCGTGGCAATGGCCATCAGCCCTGAAGCGCATTGGCGGTCGATCGACATGCCCGGCACGGTAACCGGCAGGCCCGCCCGCAAGGCCGCGGTTCGCCCGATCGTCGCCTGCACGCCCTGCTGGAGCGCGGCGCCGATGATCACGTCGTCGATCTCGGCCGGGTCGACCCCCGAGCGTTCCACGGCGGCGCGGATGGCGTGGGCGGCGAGGGTGGGGGAGGGGGTGGCGTTGAAGGCGCCGCGATAGGCCTTGCCGATCGGGGTGCGGGCGGTGGAGACGATGACGGCGTCGCGGTCGGCCATAGGGGGGCTCCTTTGGTGCTCAGACGAAAATCATGCCGATCCAGTCGGCGATCAGGGCGGGCTTGTCCTCGCCTTCGATCTCGACGGCGACGTTGTGGACGAACTGCCACTGGCCCGGGCGCTTCTCCTCGAACGAGGCGAGCGTGAACCGGCCGCGCACCCGCTTGCCGGCGCGAACCGGGGCGAGGAAGCGGACCTTCTCGAAGCCGTAATTGACGCCCATCCTGACGCCGTCGGGGCGGAGCATCGCGTCGGCGGCCATCCGGCTCAGCAGGGAAAGACTGAGGAATCCGTGCGCGATGGTCCCGCCGAAGGGCGTCTTCGCCGCGGCTTCGGGATCGACGTGGATGAACTGGTGATCCTCGGTCACGTCCGAGAACGCGTCGATCCGCGCCTGGTCGACCAGGATCCAGTCGGACAGGCCGACTTCGCTGCCGACCTTGGCTTTGATCTCATCGATACTGGCGATGGGCATGGGAGCGGTCTAGAGGCACCGCGACACCAGACTCAAGCCCTGCGAGGATAGACTATGGCTGACGCTACGGCATCGGCGCGTGCGCAAATCAGAAAGCTGCTCCGCGCGCCCGAGCCGGAGGTGCTGGCGCCGCTGCTGGAGACCGCCGCGCTCGACTCCGATTCGCGCGGCCGGGTCGAAAAGCGCGCGCTCGCCATGCTGGCCGAGCTCCGCGACGCCCAGGGCAAGGGCTGGGTCAACCAGTTCCTCCAGGAATATCGGCTGAACACCCAGGAGGGCGTCGCTTTGCTGTCGCTCGCCGAGGCGTTCCTGCGCGTGCCCGATCCGGAGACGGCCGACAGCCTGATCGCCGACAAGCTCGGCGAGGGCGACTGGCGCTCGCACAAAGGCAAAGCCAATTCGACCCTGGTCAATACCGCGACCTGGGGCCTGGTCATCGGCCGGGCGCTGACCAGCGAATCCGAGCAGGCGAGCGCCCTGAAGCGCCTGATCGCGCGCACCGGAGAGCCGTTCGTTCGCCAGGGCGTCGGCGCGGCGATGCGGATGATGGGCGAGATTTTCGTCATGGGCCGCAATATCGGCGAAGCGCTCGAGCGGATGAAAAAGCGCGAGAACAGGGCATTCACCGCAAGCTTCGACATGCTCGGCGAGGCGGCGAGGACCTTCCCCGACGCCGAGCGCTATTACCAATCCTACGAGGACGCGATCCGCGCGGTGGGCAAGGTCGCTTCGGAAGGCCATTCGATCTCGGTGAAGCTCTCCGCGCTCCACCCGCGCTACGAGGTCGCGCAGCACGAACGCTGCGTGCCGTCGCTGATCGGGCAGGTCGAGGCGCTGGCGACGCTGGCGGCGAAGCTCGGCATCCATTTCACCATCGACGCCGAGGAGACAGAGCGGCTGGAGATGAGCCTCGACATCATCGCGGCGGTCGCGGGCCTGCCGGCGCTGAAGGGCTGGGACGGGCTCGGCATGGCGATCCAGGCCTATGGCAAGCGCGCCCGGCCGATCGTCGCCTGGGCGGACGCGCTTGGCGCGAAGACCGGCCGAAAGATCGCCGCCCGGCTCGTTAAAGGCGCCTATTGGGATACCGAGATCAAGCGGACGCAGGAGCAGGGGCTCTCCGATTATCCCCTGTTCACGCGCAAGGCCGCGACCGACGTCTCCTACCTCGCCTGCGCGAGGGACATGCTGGCCGCCAAGCACATCTATCCCGCCTTCGCGACGCACAACGCGCTGACCGTCGCGACCCTTCTCGAATGGGCGGGCGAGAGCCGCGACTTCGAGTTCCAGCGGCTACACGGCATGGGCGAGGGGCTGTACGAAAGCCTGGTCCGCGATCAGGGCTACCATACCCGAATCTACGCGCCGGTCGGCGGCCACCGCGACCTGCTCGCCTATCTCGTGCGCCGCTTGCTCGAGAACGGCGCCAATTCGAGCTTCGTCCACCAGCTCGCCGACGAGAGTTTGACCGACGCCGATCTGATCGCCGACCCGGTCGCCAAGGTCGCGGCGGTCGCCGGCACGCGGCATCCCTCGATCGTGCTCCCGCAGGATTTGTTCATGCCGGAGCGCCGGAACAGCGAGGGGCTCGACCTCAACGACCGGCTGGAGCTCGAGCGGGTGGCGAAGGCGGTGGCGCCGCCGCTCAACTTCCGAACCACGGCCAGCGACGAAGCGGGCGCGCTCGTGACTCGCGCGCTGAGGGGCTTCGAGGACTGGTCGAAGCGGAGCGTCGAGGAACGCGCTCAATGCCTGGAGCGGCTCGCTGATCTGCTCGAGGCCGACCGCGACATGCTGATGCGGATTGCCGTCCAGGAGGCAAAGAAGACCATTCCCGACGCGCTCGCCGAAGTGCGCGAGGCAGTCGATTTCTGCCGCTATTATGCCGCGCAGGCGCGCTCCGGCCTCCAGCCGGTCGAGCTGCCGGGTCCGACCGGCGAGCGCAACGTGATCAGGATGGAGGGGCGCGGGGCCTGGGTCTGCATCGCGCCGTGGAATTTCCCGCTCGCCATCTTCCTTGGCCAGGTCTCGGCGGCTTTGGCGGCCGGGAACAGCGTCGTCGCCAAGTCCGCCTCGCAGACGCCCGAAATCGCCGCTTATGCGGTCGGCCTCGCCCACAATGCCGGCATTCCGGAGGATGCGCTGGTGCTTGCCGTCGGCCGGCGGGACATGGGGCAAAAGCTGATGGAGGACTCAAGGATCGCCGGCGTCGCCTTCACCGGCTCGACCGCGACCGCCAAGCGCATCGCCCGCACCCTGCTCATCGACGACGACCGCGACATCATCCCCCTGATCGCCGAGACGGGCGGGATCAACGCGATGATCGTCGATTCGACGGCTCTGCCGGAGCAGGTGGTGCAGGACGTGATCACCTCCGCTTTCCGCTCGGCCGGCCAGCGCTGCTCGGCGCTGAGGCTGCTGGTACTTCAGGAGGAGGTCGCGGAGCGGACGCTCGAAATGCTGGCCGGCGCCATGGACACGTTGATCGTCGGCGACCCCGCCGATCCAAAAACCGACGTCGGCCCGGTGATCGACCAGCCGTCCTACGACAAATTGATGGGCCGGCGCGCGGCGATGAAGGCGAGCATTCTGAAGTCGGTTCCCGGACCGGAAGAGGGCCTGTTCGTGCCGCCGACCCTGATCCGAATCGATGCGATCGAGGATTTGAAGGAGGAATGGTTCGGCCCGCTGCTCCACGTCACCACCTGGAAAGGGGGCACGCTCGCCGACACGGTCCGCCGGGTCAATTCCTCCGGCTTCGGCCTCACCATGGGCCTGCACAGCCGCATCGCCCGCGCCGCCGAGACGGTCGAGGAGGTGGGGACGGTCGGCAACCTCTACGTCAACCGCTCGATGATCGGCGCTATCGTCGGCTCGCAGCCGTTCGGCGGCGAGGGCCAGTCGGGCACCGGCCCCAAGGCCGGCGGCCCGCATTATCTGCCGCGCTTCTGCACCGAACGGGTGACCTCGACCGACACCACGAGCTCCGGGGGCAACGCCACCTTGCTGTCGCTTGAGGATGTGGGCTTCTAGTCGCTCACTTCCTGCGCCTTCTCCTCCACCGGATAAGGCATGATCGGCGTCCCGTCCGGCGCGGCTGTGAAGCTGGTCTGGGTCGGGTAGGCGAATTCGATCCCCTCGGCGTTGAAGCGCTGGAGGAGCGCGATCAGGACCTGCTGCGCGCGTCGAACACCTTCTGCCAGACCTCCGACCGGACGTCGAACTGGAACTCGAAGTCCAGGCTCGAGGCGCCGTAGCCGACCATGCCGCACCTTAAGAACACGCATTTGTCGCAGCCCGAAACCACCTCCTTCACGATCGCGGGCACGCGCGCGCAAGTTTCCGGACTGGTCTGGTAGACGAGCCCGAAGGTCTGCAGGATCCGGCGCCGGTTGAGCCGCGCCATATTGTGCAGCTCCTTGCTGAGAAGGTTGGTGTTGGAAATCACCACCTCCTCGCCGGTGACCGAGCGCACCCGGGTCGATTTGAGCCCGATCTGCTCGACCGTGCCCGTCGTCGTGTCCCAGCGCACCGAATCGCCGCGGCGGAACGGCTTGTCGAAGATGATCGACAGCGCCGAGAAGAGGTCGTCGAAAATGCCCTTGGCGGCGAGGCCGATGGCGATGCCGCCAATGCCCAGGCCGGCGACGAGGCCGGTGATGTCGACGCCCAGATTGTCGAGCACGACGACGATGGCGATGATGAAGACGGCGATGGTGACGAGCAGGCGGATGATGCCGATCGCGCTGCCGAGGCCGCTATTGTGCTCGAGCCCGCCGGCGCGGTGCTCGATCACGCCCAGGACGAGCTCGCGCGCCCAGAGGGCGACCTGGAGCGTCGTCGCGACGATGAAGATCGTCGCGATCGTGGTCATCACCGCGGCCGGCGCCTCCGCGTAGCCCGCGACCAGCCGCGCCGCGGCCGCGACCATGAACCAGAGCCGGGTCCTGGCGAGCACCCGGCCGAAGACGGCCCGCCAGTGCGAGTGGTCGGTATCCGTGCGGCAGATGCGGAGCCCGACCCATTTCAGCCCGAGCATCAGCGCGACGATGGCCGCGCCCGCCGTAACGCCGAGGATGATCTGCAGGCTGTGATCGGAAATCCAGGCGGCGATGTCCGTCCACAGGCGATTGGCCTGGGTGTCGAGGGAGTCGCTTCGATTCATGTCAGGATTTCCTGGGTCTCTTTCGGCCGGCCTTGGCGAGGAAGGCGATCAAGCCCCGCTCGGCGCTCGACAGATATTTCGTCGGCCGCGGGCATTGCAAGCCGAGCGTTTCGCCCTTGCCGTCCTTGACCGCCGCGACGAGCGCCGGGTGGACATAGGATTTGCGGGCCATGGTCGGCGTGTTGCCGAGCGCTTCGGCGACCGGCTCGAGCATTGCGTTGAGCCCGATACCGTCCCCGCCCGCGGCGCAGATCTGCTCGAAGGCGAGAGCGCTCGCCGCCCAGGTGCGAAAATGCTTGGCGGTGAAATCCTCGCCGGTCGCCGCGCGGATATAATCGTTGACGTCGGTCGAGCTGACCGGCTGCGCCTCGCCCGCCTCGTCGATGAACTGAAAGAGGTTCTGGCCGGGAAGGTCCTGGCATTTCTTCACGATCCGGCTCAGCGTCCGGTCGGTGATCTTGAGCTCGCGCTCGATCCCGCTCTTGGCCTTGAAGCGCATCTTCACCGATCCGCCCCGCACTTGGGCGTGGCGGCTGCGCAGGGTGGTCGCCCCATAGCTCTTATTGGCCTCGACATAGGCTTCGTTGCCGACGCGAATGCGGCCGGTGTCGAGCAGGCGGACCACCGCCGCGACCACGGTCTCGCGGCTCAGGCTCCGCTTGCGCAAATCCGCCGCGACGCGCTTGCGAAGCCGCGTCAGCGCCCGGCCGAAGTCGAGGCAGCGCTCGTATTTGGCGGCGTCCCGATGCTCGCGGAAGCCATTGTGGTAGCGATATTGCTTGCGGCCCCGGTCGTCATAGCCGATCGCCTGGATGTGGCCGTTCGGCCTGGGGGAGAACCAGGCGTCGCGATAGGCCGGCGGCAGGCCGATCGCGTTCAGCCGGTCGATTTCCTCGCGGTCGGTGATCCGCTTTCCCCCGGCATCGAAATATTGCCAATAGCGGCCGCGCCGCCGGCGGGTGATCCCCGGCATCTGATTGTCCACATAGCTAAGGCCGCTGGCCGGGGCGCGCATGACCCGCCTAAAGCGCGGGCCGGCCGGTTCGTTCCGGATGGCTAGCCAGCCGAAGCCGCGCGGCAGCGAAGGATGGTGGGCCCCGCGGGATTTTTACCTGCACCTGACCGTAATCTGCGGTCTGCTCTCGCGGTTGAGCTAGGGGCCCGAACGCAGCCCTAGCACCATGACCGTTGATAAGCGGTTATCGCGGCGCCGGCATCAGGCGTGAGCGGCCGGGGCGGCGCTTGCGAGCGAAAGCTGGCGTATTTCCGCCCGGCGGCGGCGGGAGCAATGCACGTCGAAGCCGATCTGCGCGCCCAAGATCAGCCAGGCGAAGGACTGATAGGCGATCCCGACGAAGACCGAGCCGACCAGATAGAGGAGCTGGAAATGCTGGAGCGCGGTCGCCAGCGGCGCGATCCAGGCGTCCTCGCCTGCGGCACGCCGGTATCGCCGCCGGATCATCTCCATGCGCACGAGGGTGATGCCGTGGATCAGGAGGAACAGGGCAAGGCCCGGGAAGCCCTGCTCGCCGAGCATCTCGAAATAGGAGCTGTGATAGGCGCGGGCCTCGTCCGCCTCGGTCTGGGCGGTGACGATCTGCACCTCGCCTGAGGTCTTGGCGCTCACCGTCTGCACCTGGATCCGGTTCGAGCGGTAGGCGCCGAAGCCGCCGCCGAACGGGTGCGCGCGGGCATAGTCCCAGGTCCAGGCCCAGACCGCGAGGCGGGTGCCGGCCGACTGGTCCCCCTGAAAGCCCTGGATCGTCTCCATCCGGCTGGTGAAGGAGGAGGGGAGGAACGGGATCGCGGCCAGCCCGAGCAAGGCGGCGGCGCCCATATAGAGGAAGCGGCGCTTGACGTCGCGAAGCATCAGGATGCCGAGCGCGCCGATGCAGACGAGGCCGGTCCTGGCCTCGGTGCCGATCGGGATCAAAAGGCAGGCGAAGACCAGCCCCGCGCAGAACAGCTTCACCCGCCAGTCGGGCGGGAAGATCGTGCCGAACCGCGCGAACCAGACGATGAGCGGGATGAGCCCGATCGCGACGGTCGAGATGGTGCTGCTCTCGTAAAGGCCGCTATTGTTGTCGACCATGAGGTTCAGGACCCCGTAGCCGCCGCCGGCGAGGACGGTCTTGATGCCCCCCACGATTATGATCGCGGCCGCCGACAGAGTGAGGAAGAGAAGGACCGCCTCGATCCTGAGCCTGGTCCGCAGGGTGAAGGGAAGGAAGATCGCGAAGGCGAGCGCCTTCCACGCCCAGTCCCATTTCTCCGCCGCGTCGAGCGGGAAATCGGCCATTGTCGTGGTCGCGCCCGCATAAGCGAGGAGGATGAAGATAAGCCCCTGCCGGACCGTGATCGTGAAGCCGTCCTTGCGGTCCGCGATCAGCCAGCCGGCGAGGGCGAGGAAGGCGACGATCATCGACAAAGGGACGGTGTTGAGAAGGAAATAAGAGAGGCGGTGAGGCGAGACCGTGTCGACATAGATGTAGGCGAGCACGAACAGGAACGGACGCTTCATTCCAAAGACGAGCAGCGCGGCCAAAAAACCGAGGAGGGCGAGGTCACGCATCGCCGGCCTCGTCCTTGGCGAACCAGGAGGGGCGCGCCGCCGGCGCGTCGTCGTCCTGAAGGTCGGGACGCGACAGCAGCCGCCAGGCGGCGAGCAGCATCAGGCCGTGAGTCAGGCCGAGCGCGAAATTGTCGATCATCCGGGCCGTCCTTTGCCGCGCCACACGACCGGCCTGATAGCGGCTCGCGGTTGACGGGCCGTTAAGCGTGTCCGGCCAGGGTCCGTCCTCTATACCGGCAATGGCCACCGCGCAGAGGCGGGGCGGAGAGGCGGCCATGGCGTTGTCGCTCTTCGGTCACGATGCACCAAGCATCGCTCCCTCCTCGCTCCTAGCCCTGACCGCCTCTCCGCCCCGTCATGGCCGTTGCCGGTATGGAGGACGGACCCTAGGGTCCGCGGTCATGGCCGGTCTCTTCCTCGTCGAGGCGCGCGATCGCGATTTCGCCGAAGCCGCGCTCGGCGCCGCCCGGGCGCAATTCGCGCTGCACGGCTTTTCCGGCTGCTCCGAACATGAGCTCGGCGGCTGGCGCCTCCTCCATGCCCCCTACATCCTTGGCGGCCCGGAGACTTTGCTCGTCGAGGGCGACGATCTGGTCGCGGTGGCCGGGACGCTGACCTGCGACGGGAAGATGGGGCGCCCGGCGCTCGAGGCATTGCTGGCGATGAACCCGGCGGAGCTCGATTGGACGCGGCTCGGCGGGCAGTTCGTCGCGCTGGTCCGGCGCGGCGGGCGCAGCTTCCTCCTCACCGACTATTTCGCCGCCTTCCAGCTCTTCCACGACGCCGGAATGCGTTTCTTCTCGACCTCGCTGCTCGCCGCGGCGAACGCCATGGAGCGTCTCTCCTTCGACGCGCAGGGCGTCTACGAATTCGCCTTCAACGTCGTGCCGGTCGGCAACGACACCGTCTTCGCGGAGCTGAAGACGCTCGGGCCGGACAGAATGGTCGAGCTCGAGCCGGATGGAGTCGCGCTCCACTCCCTCCGCAAGCCGCTCCCCGAGCCCCAGGAGATGCCGCTCGAAGCGCGCATCGCAGCGCATCGGGACCGGCTGATGGCGGTCGTCGGCGATCATGTGAGGGAGTTCGGCGACGGCCTCTATTGCCCCTTGTCGGGCGGGCTCGACTCGCGCCTGGTCCTAGCCGCCCTGCGCGCCGCGGGCGCGAGGCCGCGCGTCTACGTTTATGGAGGTCCCGACAGCGCCGACGTGCGGATCGCGCGCGAGATCGCCGCCGCCCAAGGGTTCGAGATAGACTGGGTCGACAAGGAGGCGTGGCGCGCGCTGACGCCCGATGCCTTCCCGGAACAGGTCGAACGCAACTTCCAGGTTTACGACGCCCTCCCCAATTACGGCGAGCTGTTCGAGAACGGCGCCAACGCCGCCGCCCGCGAAGCCCGCCATCGGGGCGGCGCGCTCTCCGCATCGGGGGGCTGCGGCGAGATTTATCGCAACTTCTTTTTCCTGCCCGACCGCCGGATCAGCGCGGCGGCCGTCGCACGCGCTTTCTACGCGCGCTATGCCAAAGGCGACGTCACGAATGTCTTCGACGAAGCCGATTTCCTGCGCCGGATCGAGGACAAGATCCTCGCCGCGCTCGGCCGGGAGGGGGACCGTTCCCGCCTGCCGCGGCCGCTTATCGAACAGGTCTATCCGCGCATCCGCTGCCGGGCCGTTTTCGGGCGGGAGATCAGCCTGGAGGCGCGCTACGGCGCCTATCTGATGCCGTTCCTCGACCATCAGGTCGTCGCACAAGCGATGTGGCTGCCGCTCGGGCTCAAGAATGCGGGCCGGTTCGAGGCCATGCTGCTCAACGCCATCGACCCGGCGCTGGCGCGCATGCCGTCCGCCTACGGCCACGATTTTACGGGGGATCCGGGCCGCCGGCATCGCTTGAGCGAGTGGGCGACCCGGATGCGTCCGGTCGCGCTTCGGCAGAGGAGCTATGCGATCCGCCGCCGCCTGGGGCCGGTCGCCGACGAGCATGGCGGGCTCCTCTCGCGAGACTATATGGGCCGAGTCGTGGACCTCGAATATCCGGCGATGCGCCGCTACTTCCGGACCGAATTCATCGCCGACAGCGGGATGATGCGGCGGATCGCGAACCTCGAATATCTGGCCGCCCGGCTGGGCTCGAAGCTTAGAGAGTGACTGTCACGATCTAACGAGGTGAGTGGCGCCGGAGCGGCGTGATTCCGGCGGCCAGGCGATTGTTGCGGATCGCCAGCGCCTCGCCGCTCCAATCGCCGACGAAAGCGGTCGCCCAGGGGAAGCCCGGGGCCAGCGAGGCGTCGTTATTCTCGATGACGAGCCCGGCCGACGGATTGTTCCCCTCTTCGGCGTGGACGGCGATCATCGTGCCGTAATTCTCCTTGCCCAGCCCGTGGAGGAAAATGTTGCCCGCGATCCGGCCGACCGCGCCCTCGGGCAGGTCGATCAGATAATTGGTGTCGCGGCCCTGGCTGTCGTCGAAGCTGCTGTCCAGCACCTCGATCCGGGGCGCGCGGCTCTTCAGATAATGGCCGCCCGTGCCGCGCTCGAAACGCGAGTTGGTCACTCTGAGGCCGCCATAATGGCCGACATAGACCGCGTGGGCGCCATTGCCGTCGGGATGCTTGCCTAGGCGGCTGAAGGTGGCGTGATCGATGGCGATCGTGCTCGCGGGGTCGCTGGCGGAGAGAATACCGCACTCCCCGTCCTCGAATCGGGCATAGGCGACGCTGAGGTCGCCCCGTTCGATGCGGATGCCGGCGCCGTTGCCGTCCGGGACCCGCATATGGGTGAAGACCAGCCCCTCGACATGCGCGGCCCGGCCCCGCAGCACCAAAATGGCCTTGCCTTCGCACATTCGGCCGTCGAACACCGCCGTGCCCCGGGTCTCGGCGACGAAGGCGATGCGGCCGGCTTCCTGGACCGCGCACTCCCGATAGCGGCCGGGGGCGATCCGGATCGTGCCCTCGCCATCGCCGATCGAGCGCACGGCGTCGCCGAGGTCGGCAAAGCTCCGGCCGGTTTCGACGACGGTGAAGGGCGTCCGCGGCTGGGCGGGCAGCGCGCTGCCGAAGAGCGCCGCCGCCGCCGCCAGGATCAGGTGGTTGCGGGTCATGATCGTCCCTTAGGCGCGGGGCGGTTGACGCGGCGTTAAGCTTGCTCTGGCAAAGCGTGGCCATGCGGATCCTGCACGTCCTCGATCACAGCCTGCCGCTGCACAGCGGCTATGCTTTCCGCACCCGCGCCATCGTCAAGGCCCAGCTGGCGCAGGGCTGGGACGTGCGCTGCCTGACCGGGCCCCGGCACGCCGCCGACGGGCCCGATCCGGAGGTCGTGGACGGCATCACCTTCCATCGCACGCCGAGGCCCGAGCCCGCCCCGGCGCCGCTCGGCGAGTGGCGGGAAATCAGGGCGCTTTCGGCGCGGCTCGACCGCCTTGTCGAGGCCTGGCGGCCGGATCAGCTCCACGCCCATTCGCCGGTGCTGAGCGCGCTCGCCTCGCTGCCCGTGGCGCGCCGGCATGCTCTGCCCCTCGTCTACGAGATCCGCGCCTTCTGGGAGGATGCGGCGGTGGGCAACGGCACCGGCCGCGCGGGTTCGGCCCGGTATCGGCTGACCCGGCTCATCGAAACCTATGCGGCCCGAAAGGCCGATGCGGTGGCGGTGATCTGCGAGGGGCTGAGGGAGGATCTGATCCGGCGCGGCATCGCGGCCGACAAGATCATCGTGTCGCCGAACGGCGTGGACATGCACCTGTTCGGAAGCCCCCTTCCGGCCGATGCCGCGTTTGCGCGACGCCTGGGGCTCGAGGATTCGGACACGGTCGGCTTCATCGGCTCCTTCTACGATTATGAGGGGCTGGACGATCTCATCGCGGCCATGCCGCTGCTCATCGAGCGGCGGCCCAGGGCGCAGCTGCTGCTCGTCGGCGGCGGGCCGATGGAGGATGCGCTGAAGGCGCAGGCCGCGGCCTCGCCGGCGGCGGACCGCATCCGCTTCGTCGGCCGGGTGCCCCATGACGAGGTCGAGCTTTATTATGCGCTCGTCGATATCCTCGCTTACCCGCGCAAGGCGATGCGGCTCACCGAGCTGGTGACGCCGCTGAAGCCGCTGGAGGCCATGGCGCAGAAGAAACTCGTCGCCGCCTCCGATGTCGGGGGCCATCGCGAGCTCATCGAGCACGGCGTGACCGGCACCTTGTTTCCGCCCGGCGATCCCCGGGCGCTGGCCGCCGCGCTGGCCGACCTGTTCGAGCGGCGCGGCGAATGGGACGCGCGCCGCGACGTCGCGCGCCGCTTCGTCGAGGAAGAGCGTAACTGGTCGTCAAACATTTCACGTTATGCGCCTGTCTACCAGCGACTTACGGGCAAGGCTTTATGATCGTTTCGAGGCCCATTCAGGATGCGATGCGGGGCGTCGGCAGGAATGCGCTCGACCTGCCGGTGGCGGGGCTTGCCGCGCTCGCCGCCTTGTTCGTCGCCTTCGCTCTCCCGGCCGACCTTCTGGCCGACCTCATCGCCGCCAGCGGCTTGCCCTCCGTCCTGCCCGCGGCCCAGCCGCCGCTTGGGCTGACCGCGAGAATCGCGATCGGCGCGGTGGGCGCGGGCGCCACGTTCGGCCTTATCCTGCTGCTGCTGCGCCTGCTCGACCGCTCGGGCCTGGAGCCGCGCAGGGCCCGCGCGGCAGAACCCCAGGACGAAACTCCGAAGCTGCGCCGCCGCGACTTCCATCCCGACGCCCCGGTGCCGCGCCCGATCTCCGCTGCACGCGACCTCGGGGAGCCCGCGCCTCCGGCCCGGCCCGGCGACAAGACCCCGCTTTGGCTGGCCGAACCCGCGCCCGAGGCGCCCGTCGAGGCAGCGGCCCCGGAGCCGGCGCTCGAGCCCGAGCCCGCGCCTGTCGAGATCGAGCCCGCGCCCGTCGCCGATTCGGCGGCGAGCCTGGCCGAGCTGATGGAGCGCCTCGAACGGGGGCTCGCGGGGCGCCGGGCGGCCACGGCCGCGCCCGCGGCTTCGGATCCGCCGCAAGTTTTTCCGGAGGCGGGGGAGGACCGGCTGCAAAGCGCGATCGACAGCCTGCATCGGCTGGCCGCCCGTCAATCCTAGGATGCTTCCACGGTCAGGGCCTCGAGCGTGAGGCGGACCGAGCCATCGCCGCGGACGTCCTCGATCAGGGCGATGTCGGCCATAAAATGCCCGCGCAGGTCGAATTCGCGCTCCGGCAGGCCGGCGAGGAAGGCGTCCGCCGAGGCGGCGGCACTGGGCCCGCGCAGGCTTAGCCGAAGGCGGTGACGCGCGCCGGCGAAGGTGATGCTGGCCCAGGGGCGGCTGCTCCGCTCCTCGACCTTGAGCGTCGCGGGCAAGCGCCCGAAGCTCGCGCAAATGGCGCGCTCGAGCTCGTCGCCCGAATCGGCGCGAATCATCGCGAAACCTCGCGCCTGTCGAGCCAGGAGGACACCCGTTTGGCCGTCGTTTCGCGCAGTTCTCGGCCGTTCCTGAGATCGAATACGAAGCGCGGATCGTTGACCGTCTCGCGCCCGAAGCGGGTCGGCGACATCCGGTTGCGCCGCAGATAAAGCTCGATGCGTCGATGCAGGTGCATAGCGGATCTCCGAATCACTGTTCCCGTTATGTCCCGCGATCGGAGGACATTTCCTACTTGTCTAGGAAAAATCCTATCTATAATGGAGGAATATGGCGGATGAGGACGGCAGGGCGGCGCTCGAGCGGCTGATCGCGGAGAGAGGCGAGGACTTTGCCGGCCTGTCGCGACTGATCGGGCGCAACCCCGCCTACATCCAGCAATATATCAGGCGCGGGACGCCGCGGCGGCTGGCCGAGGCGGACCGGCGGCTGCTCGCGCGCTATTTCGGAGTCGACGAGGCTCTGCTCGGCGGGCCGGAGGCGGCGCCCGGGCGCGGGCTCCTGCCGGTGCCGCGGCTCGATGTCGGCGCCTCGGCCGGCGCGGGCGCGTTCGGGGAGGACGAGCGCGCCGACGCGCAGATCGCCTTCGACCCCGCCTGGCTGCGGCGGATCGCGCGCGGCGCGCCGGACCAGCTCTCGATCATCCGCGTCGCCGGCGATTCGATGGCGCCGACGCTCGCCGACGGGGACGACATATTGGTCGACCGCGGCGACGGCGCCGCGCGGCTGCGCGACGGCATCTACGTGCTGAGGATCGACGACGCGCTGGTGGTGAAGCGCGTCGCGGTCAATCCGGCGGCGCGGACGCTTTCGGTCCAGAGCGACAATCCCGCCTATCCAGGCTGGCCGGACTGCGATCCGGGCGCGGTCGACATCGTCGGCCGGGTGGTCTGGGCCGGCCGGAGGATCGGCTAGCGCCGGGCGCGGTCGATCAGCCAGACCAGGCCGAGCAAGGCCAAGCCGGCCCCGGCCCCGCCCAGGAAGCCGATGCTGGGCTGGCCGTAGACGGCGCCGGCGACGACGCCGGCCAGGATCGACAAAGCGAGCAGGCAGCCGCCCGCCAGCGGAGTTCGCGAACCGGTGTCCATCGGTCGCCCATGGCAGCAACGAAGCGCCCGCGCCAGCGCGAAGCGGCGTGGTTTACCGCCTGTTGAGGATGGCCGTCACGCTTCTGGAAAGGTCCGGCCGCTAGGGTCGGCGCAGAGCGAAATGACGAGCACAAGAGGAAAGTCTTGCACGATCCCGTCTACCTTCCCGACGCGGCGGCGGCGGCCGACGCGGCCGAGCTGATCGAGCGATTCGGCGATTACGCGGCGGGCGAAGCGGCGGCGCGCGCCAGCCGCAGCCGCGGCCTCGGCAATGTCGTCCATTTCTGCCGCTGGCGCCAGATCGAGCGGATGATCGGGCTGCTTTCCACGACCGACCGGGGCGACGCCACGGTCCATTAAGGCGCGAGGGGCATTTCCTCTCTGGCGCCCCTTGGCGGCGGAGGCTAGCTTCGCCTTATGTTGCAAGCCGTTGCGGGGCGGCGCGCGGCCGTTTTGTCGGCTGCTCTTGCCCTCATCCTCTTTCCGGCCGCCGCGAAGGCGCAGACCGCCGTCCCGGCGCCCGCGGCGAGCCGCCCCGCCGACCCGCTGGACGAGGTCGCACCGCCGCTCGATCCCTCCGCGCCGCTGGAGCCATGGCCCGAACTCGGTGTCGACTGGCCCGACATGGAGGCGGACCGGACCGAGCCGATCCCGGTGACCCCCGACGCCAACGTCGCCGACTCCGCTTCCTCGCGCACCTACGCCTATCGGGTGGAGGGCCTGGACGAGGCCGGCTCGGCGGCGCTGATGACCAGGTTCCGCGCGCTCTCGACGCTCGAACAATATCGCGGCGATCCCGCCAATGCTGCCCAGATCGATCGCCGCGCCCGCGCCGACGCCGAGCTGATGGCGGAATTGCTGCGCGCCGGCGGCCATTATGACGCCCTGGTCACGACCGCGGTCGACACAGCCACGGGCGGCGGCTTTTCGGTGACCTTGAACGTCCAGCCGGGGCCGCTTTACCGGTTCAGCGAGGTCCGGCTGCCCGGCCTCGACGAAGCCGCCGGAGCGGATGCGGCGGCGCTGCGCGAATCCTTCGCCCTCGCCGCCAATGACCCGGTCGACGCGACCCGGGTCGACGAGGCGCAAGCGGCGCTCCGCGTCGAGCTCGGCCGGCGCGGCTATGCCTTCGCGCAAGTGGGCGAGGCCGACGTCGTGGTCGATCACGAAAGCCGGACCGCGACCCTGGTCCTTCCGGTCCAGCCGGCGGGGGCACGGCGCTTCGGCCATGTCGTGATCGAGGGGCGGCCCCTGTTCAGCGCCCGCCACCTCGAGACCATCGCCCGCTTCCGCGAGGGCGAGCCCTTCCGCGCCGAGCGGATCGAGGATCTGCGTCAGGCCCTGGTGGCGACCGGCCTCGTTTCGACGGTCGCGATCCGGCCGGTCGCGCGCGCGGGCACCGATCTGGTCGACCTCGCCGTCGCGATCGAGCCGGCGCCGCTGCGCACCATCGCCGGCGAGGCGGGCTACGGCACCGACGAAGGGATCCGCGTCGAGCTCTCCTGGCAGCACCGGAACCTTATCGCGCCCGAAGGCGCGGTCACCTTCCGCGGCGTCGCCGGGACGCGCGAGCAGCTGATCTCCGCCATTCTGAGGCGCGGCAATTTCATGCGCCGCGATCAGGTGCTCACCGCGCAAATCGCCGCCACCCATGTCGACCGCCCGGCCTATGACGCGCGCACCTTCACTTTGGCCGGCGGCATCGAACGGCAGTCGAACATCATCTGGCAGAAGGCCTGGACCTGGTCGGTCGGCGCCGAGCTCGTGGCGTCCGACGAGCGCGACGTCGATATCGCCAGCGGGATGACGCGCAGCCGAACCTTCTTCATCGGCGCGATCCCCGCCTATCTCGGCTATGACGGGTCGAACGACCTGCTCGACCCGACCTCCGGCTTCCGCCTGGCCGGACGGCTTTCACCGGAAGCCTCGCTGCAGAGCGGCAGCTTCTTCTACGCCCGCGTCCAGCTGGACGGCAGCTTCTACTGGCCGGTGAGCGGCACCGTGACGATCGCCGGCCGCAGCCGCCTTGGCACCATTGTCGGCGCCAGCCGCGACCGGATCGCGCCGTCGCGCCGCTTCTATGCCGGCGGCGGCGGCTCGGTGCGCGGCTACGGCTTCCAGGCGCTGGGCCCGCGCGACCCGGTCTTCGACGATCCCATCGGCGGGCGGAGCCTCACCGAATTCGCGCTCGAGGCGCGGGTGCGGCTCGGCAATTTCGGGATCGTGCCCTTCATCGACGCCGGCAACATCTCGACCTCGACCCTGCCGCGGCTCCGCGACCTTCAAATCGGGGCCGGAATCGGCGTGCGCTACCATACCCGCTTCGGCCCGATCCGGGTCGATGTCGGCACGCCGCTCAATCCGCGCAGCGGCGATCCGCGAATCGCGGTCTACGTGTCGCTGGGCCAGGCCTTCTGAAGATGGACGAGCCCGCCCACGACCCCGCGCCGGTCCCGGTCGAGGCGCCGCGGTCGCGGCTTCGGACCTGGACGGTGCGGCTCGCCAAGGCGACAACTATTGCCATGGCCGGTATTCTGCTCGGCCTCGCCGCCCTGATGGCCTTCCTCGACACCGATCCCGGCCATCGCCTGATCGTCGACCGGATCGCGGCGATGACGCCGGCTTCGGGGCTGAGGATCCGGATCGGCCGGATCGACGGATCGATCTGGAGCCGCACCCGGTTGAAGGACGTCAGGCTCTACGATCCCGACGGGCTGTTCGCCGAATCGCCCGAAATCGGCATGGACTGGCGGCCGCTCGACTTCCTGTTCAACGCGCTGGTGATCAACAGGCTCGATGCGGACCTCGTCATCCTGCACCGGATGCCCGATTTGATCCCGTCCCGCGATCCCCAGCCCTTGCTTCCCGAATATGACGTCCATCTGGGCCGGCTCGAGGTCCGGCAGCTCCGGATCGGCGCGGGGGTGGCCGGCCGCGAGCGGATCGGCAGCCTCGACGGCGAAGCCGAGATCAGGAGCGGCCGCGCCTTGCTCGGCCTCAACGTCGTCGTGCGCGACGGCGGCGACCGGCTGCGGGTCAGGCTCGACGCGGAGCCCGACCGCGACCGGTTCGACCTCGAGGCGCGGATCGAGGCCCCCGCCGACAGCGTGGTCGGCGCGATGCTGGGGACGCGGCGGCCGGTCCGCCTCGGCATTGACGGCGAGGGGAGCTGGAGGCGCTGGACGGGGCGCGCGCTGCTCGACGTCTCGGGGCGGCGCACCGCCGATCTGCACTTGCGGATGACCTCCGGGCGCTTCGCGCTCGCCGGCTGGGCGGCGCCGGCGCCTTTCCTGAGGGGCAAGCTTCAGCGGCTGACGAGCCCCCGCGTGCGGATCGACGGCAGCGGCCTGTTCGCGGACCGCCGAGTCGATGGACGGCTCTCGGCCGCCTCGCCGTCGATCCGGGTCGAGGGGCGCGGCGTCGTCGATCTGGCGCAGGGGCGCTATGAGGATGTCCGGCTCGCCGCCGAGCTGACCCGGCCGCCGGCCATGTTCACCAACATGACCGGCCGGCAGGTGCGCTTCGCCGCCCTGCTCGACGGGCGTTTCGGGAGCGCGCGCTTCGTTTACCGGCTGACCGCGCCCCGAATCGCATTCGACGAGACGGGCTTCGAACAGGTGCGCGCGGAAGGGCGCGGGACGCTGTCGCGGGCGCCGGTGATCGTGCCCATCCTGGCGACGGCGCGGCGGGTGACCGGGGTCGGCGAGGTCGCCGGCGGCATCCTCGCCAATCTTCGAGTCCAGGGGCTGCTCCGGGTGACGCCGCGGCGGCTTTGGGGCGACGACCTCGTCCTTACCTCGGACAAATTGCGCGGCCTCGTCGACCTGGAGGTCGATCTGCGCAGCGGCGTCTATTCGGTGGCGCTCAATGCCGGCATGCGGACCTATGCCATTCCCGGCTTCGGAACGGTCGACGTGCTCTCCGAGCTGCGCGCCGTCCCGGGGCCCGGCGGCAAGGGCACGATGGTGACCGGGACGGCTCGGGCCTGGGTCCGCCGGCTCGACAACCGCTTCCTCGCCTGGGCGGCGGGAGGCCTGCCGACCCTGACCACCAGCCTCACGCGCGGGCCGGACCGGATCCTGCGCTTCAGCAATTTGCGCATCGCCGCGCCCAGGCTCGCGCTGGCGGGGGCCGGCTTCAGGCGGATCGACGGCACCTTCTTTTTCGAAGGCGCCGGCCGGCACGCGGAATATGGGCCCTTGAGGCTCAATCTCGACGGGCGGATCGAGCGGCCGCGGCTGGCGATCCGGCTCGAGCGGCCGGCCGATTCGCTGGGCCTGAGGAACGTGCTTCTCAATCTCGAGCCGAACGCCACCGGCTATGCCTGGCGGGCCGAGGGCGGATCGACGCTGGGTCCGTTCAACGGCAGCGGCGGAATCCTCCTGCCTCAGGGGCGCCCGGCGATCGTTCAGGTCGCGGCGCTCAACGTGTCGGGCACATGGGCGAGCGGGGCGCTGCGCGCCGATCCGGACGGCTTTACCGGCCAGCTCGCGGTCGCCGGCGGCGGGCTGGAGGGGCGGCTCCTGTTCGGGCCATTCCGCGGCCACCAGCGGATCGCGGTCAATCTGACCGCCAATGAGGCGCGCTTCGCCGGGCCGCCGCCGATTCTGATCCGGCGCGGCACGATCGAGGGCATCGTCTATCTCGATCCGGCCGGGACGACGGTCGAGGGCCGGCTCGCCGCGCGGGGCTTGAGCCGGGGGCCGCTGTCGATCGCCAATGTCGACGCGCAGGCGAGCCTTCGCGCCGGCACGGGCCAGGTCCGCGCCCGGATCGCCGGTTCACGCGGGCGCGACTTCACCTTCAACATGGTCGCGGACGTCTCGCCGAACCGCTACCGGGTCAGCGGCAGCGGCACGCTCGACCGGCGGCCGCTGGAACTGGTGACGCCAGCCGAGCTGACCAGCACGTCCGAAGGGTGGCGCCTGGGCCGAACGCAGTTCCGCTTCGCCGGCGGCAGCGCCACTCTGGCCGGCCTGTTCGGGGAGCGGACCGAGATCGACGCTCAGATGGTCTCGATGCCGCTTTCGGTGCTCGACATCGCCTATCCGCGGCTCGGCCTGGGCGGGATCGCTTCGGGGACCGTGCGCTACAATTCGCCCTCGGCCGGAGCGCCGCCGACCGGCGAGATGAACGTGCGCGTCCGCGGGTTGACCCGGGCGGGCCTCGTTTTGTCGTCGCGGCCCATGGACATCGGCCTCAACGCGCGGCTCGACGGGGTCAATGCGGCGTTGCGGGCGGTGGCGGTCAGCGAGGGCAGGACGATCGGGAGGGCGCAGGCTCGGATCTCGCCGATCGGCGGCTCCGGCAATCTGTTCGACCGGCTGGCGCGGGCGCCGCTGCGCGCGCAGATTCGCTACAACGGCGCCGCCGACACGCTCTGGCGGCTGACCGGCATCGAGCTGATTGATCTTTCCGGCCCGGCCGCGATCGGGGCCGACATGTCGGGCACGCTCGAAAATCCGGTGATCAACGGCTCGGTCCGCACCGCCGGGGCGAGGCTCGAAAGCGCGGTCACCGGCATGGTCATCGAGAATCTCGAAGCGGCCGGCCGCTTCGGCGGCTCGCGGCTGCAGATCCAGCGCTTCCAGGGCCGGACGCAGGGGGGCGGCACGGTCTCGGGATCGGGCGCGCTCGATTTCGCCGGCGCGCGCGGCGTCGGCATGCGCTTCGACCTGCGCGCCCAAGCGGCGCGGCTGCTCGACCGCGACGATATCAGCGCTGCGGTGACCGGCGACATCGCCGTGCGGTCGGACGGCGAGGGCGGCACCATCTCGGGCGACGTGGTGATGAACGAGGGCCGCTTCCAACTGGGCAGCGTGACCGCCGCGGCCCAGGTTCCGCGCCTCAACGTGCGCGAAGTGAACCGTCCCGGCGATGCCTACGGGCCGGCGGTGCGCCGGGTGGCGCCGTGGCGCTTGGCCATGGGCGTCGACGCGCCCGGGCGTCTGAGGGTGACGGGGCTCGGCATGAACAGCGAATGGCGGGCCAATCTGCGCGTCGCCGGGACGGTCACCGAGCCCGCCATCACCGGATCGGCGCAGATGCTGCGCGGGACCTACGATTTCGCCGGGCGCCGCTTCGATCTGATCCGCGGCACCATCCGCTTCGCCGGCGAGGCGCCCGTCAATCCGCAGCTCGACATCGCCGCCGAGGCCCGGGTGCGCGGCCTCTCGGCCCAGATCCGGGTGACCGGGCGGAGCCAGCGGCCCGAAATCGCCTTCACCTCGACCCCGGCGCTGCCGCAGGACGAGCTTCTGTCCCGAATCCTGTTCGGCACCTCGATCACCAACCTCTCGGCGCCCGAGGCGGTGCAGCTCGCGTCCGCGGTGGCGAGCCTCAACGATCCGCGCGGCGGCCTCGACCCGATCAACGCCTTCCGCCGCTCGGTCGGGCTCGATCGGCTGCGCATCCTGCCGGCCGACGTGACCCAGGGGATCGGGACCCAGCTCGCCGCCGGCAAATATTTCGGCCGCCGCGTCTATGTCGAGGTGGTGACCGACGGCCGCGGCTATTCGGCGACCACGGTCGAATATCAGATCACCCGCTGGCTCTCGCTGTTGTCGTCGATCTCGACCATCGGCCGCGAAAGCGTCAACCTGCGCGTGTCGCGAGATTATTGAGGGAGGCGGAGGCGTGAACGGACGGGCGATTGTGACTGCGGCGGTGGCGCTTCTCGTTCTGCTGGCGGGCATCTTGTTCCTCGCTTTGCGGGAGCGGCCTTCCGGGGACGCCGATGAGCAAGCTTCATCCACGCCGCCGGCCGCGCAGGCGCCGCGCGCCCCGCCGCCTGCGCCTCAGCCGGTCGACCTCGGCTCGGCGCTCGAGCTTGGGCGCCTGGCCGACTGCTCGCAGAGCCCCGCGCTGGCTTCGGTCCTCGAACAGATGGTCCGGATCGATCCGACCACGTTCGAAAGCCGCCGCGGCGGGCCGATCAGCGTGCCGGGATACGATCGGCCGCTGGTCCCGACCTTCGAGCGGACGCGTGAAATCGACGGCAATTCCGATATCCGCGCGGTGACCGCCGATCTCGATCTTCCCGGCCGCTGGCACGGCCTGGCGGTCACCGGCCTCAGGCGCAGCTTCTACGAGGAGAGCGACGCCTCCGCCTTCGATGTCCGCTTCGCCGAGCCGCCGGAGCGGGTGCGCGAAACGCTCGTCCGGCAAGGCTTCCGCCTGCCCCCCGTGGGCGAATTTCGGGAAGTGAACCTCGAGCCGGGAATCTCGACGGAGATCGGCGTCGGGCGGATCGACGGGGGAGCGGCACTGACATGCGCAACGGGATGAGCGCGCACCGCATCCGCAACATCGTCGGCGGTTCGGCCGGCAATCTGGTCGAATGGTATGACTGGTACGTCTACGCCGCCTTCACGCTCTATTTTGCACCGTCCTTCTTTCCGGAAGGAGACCGCACCGCGCAGCTGATGAGCTCGGCGGCTGTGTTCGCGGTCGGCTTCGTGATGCGGCCGATCGGCGCCTGGGCGATGGGCGTCTATTCCGACAGCCGGGGCCGCAAGGCGGGGCTGACGCTCAGCGTCAGCCTGATGTGCATCGGATCGCTGATGATCGCGGTGACGCCCGGCTATGCGGCGATCGGCGGCTTCGCGCCCGCCCTCCTCGTCCTCGCCCGGATGCTGCAGGGCCTTTCCGTCGGCGGCGAATATGGCGCGAGCGCGACCTATTTGAGCGAGATGGCGGGGCGCAAGAGGCGCGGCTTCTATTCGAGCTTCCAATACGTCACCCTGATCGCCGGCCAGCTGATCGCGCTCGCCGTGCTTTTGGTGCTGCAATTTTCGATGTCGGAGGCGAATCTGGAGGCGTGGGGCTGGCGGATCCCGTTCGGCATAGGGGCGGTGCTGGCCGTCGTCGTTTTCTACATCCGCCGACGGCTGGCCGAAACCGAGAGCTTCGAGAATGCCCGCGCTTCGGACACGCCGAAATCGAGCGGCCTCAACCTGTTCCGCGACCATCCCAGGCAGGCCTTCCTGGTGATGGCGCTGACCGCGGGCGGCACCTTGGCCTTCTACGCCTACACGACCTACATGCAGAAATTCCTCGTCAACACCTCGGGCTTCGGCCGCGAGGCGGCGAGCCAGGTGATGACCGCCGCCTTGTTCCTGTTCATGTGCATGCAGCCGCTCGCGGGCGCGCTCTCGGACCGGGTCGGCCGCAAGCCTGTGATGGTGACCTTCGGCGTCCTGGGCATGGTGCTGACCGTGCCGATCTTCACCGCGCTCGAGACCGTCGAGGATCCGATCGCCGCCTTCGCCCTGGTTTTCGCGGCCTTGCTGATCGTGACCGGCTACACCTCGATCAACGCGGTGGTGAAGGCCGAGCTCTTCCCCGCCCACATCCGCGCTTTGGGCGTCGCGCTCCCTTACGCGCTCGCCAACACCATGTTCGGCGGCACCGCCGAATATGTCGCGCTCTGGCTCAAGACCCAGGGCATGGAACGCGGCTTCTACTGGTACGTCACCGCCATGATCGGCCTGTCGCTGATCGTCTACGTCAGCATGCGCGATACGAAGAAGCACAGCCTCATTCTGGAGGACTAGGACGAATAATACATGTCGTATTCGACGGCGCTCGGGGTCGTCTCCCAGCGCAGCTGCTCTTCCCATTTCAACTCCATATAGGCGTCGATCTGGTCGTCGCTGAAGACGTCGCCCTTGGTCAGGAAATCGCGGTCGTTGTGGAGGGCGATCAAGGCTTCGCGCAGGCTGCCGCAGACGGTGGGGACGTCGACCAGTTCCTGCGGGGGCAGGTCGTAGAGGTTCTTGTCGATCGGCTCGCCGGGGTGGATGCGGTTCTGGATGCCGTCGAGGCCCGCCATCAGCAGGGCGGAATAAGCCAGATAGGGATTGGCGAGCGGGTCGGGGAAGCGGAACTCGACCCGCTTGGCCTTCTCGCCCGATCCGTAGGGGATGCGGCAGGAGGCCGAGCGGTTGCGGCTCGAATAAGCGAGCAGGACAGGCGCCTCGAAGCCCGGGACGAGGCGCTTGTAGCTGTTCGTCGTCGGGTTGGTGATCGCGTTGAGGGCGCGGGCGTGCTTGATCACGCCGCCGATGAAATAGAGGCAGGTTTCCGAAAGGCCGGCATAGCCATTGCCGGCGAATAGGGGCTTGCCGCCTTTCCAGATCGACATGTGGGTGTGCATGCCCGAGCCGTTGTCCGCCTTGATCGGCTTGGGCATGAACGTCGCGGTCTTGCCGTAGGCGTGGGCGACCATGTGGACGACATATTTGTAGATCTGCATTCGGTCGGCGGTCTGGGTCAGCGGGCCGTAGGTGAGGCCCAGTTCGTGCTGGGCAGCGCCGACCTCGTGGTGGTGCTTGTCCATCGGCAGGCCCATCTCGATCATCGTCGAGACCATCTCGGCCCGGATGTCGACCGCGCTATCGACCGGCGCGACCGGGAAATAGCCGCCCTTGGCGCGCGGCCGGTGGCCGAGATTGCCGTTCTCATATTTGGTGCCGCTGTTGGTCGGCAGCTCGATATCGTCGAGGGTGAAGCCCGACGCGGCGTAGCTATCCTCGAAGCGGACGTCGTCGAACATGAAGAATTCGGCTTCGGGGCCGACGTAGACGGTGTCGCCGACGCCGGTCGCCTTCAAATAGGCTTCCGCGCGCTTCGCGGTCGAGCGCGGGTCGCGGGCGTAGAGCTCGCCGGTGCCGGGATCGACGATGTCGCAAAAGAGGATCCCCATCGGCGTTGCGCTGAACGGATCGACATACCAGGCGTCCAAGTCGGGCTTCAGGATCATGTCTGATTCGTTGATCGCCTTCCATCCCGCGATCGAGCTGCCATCGAACATCAACCCGTCGGTAAGGCTGTCCTCGTCGATCGCGCCCGCGCACATCGAAAGGTGCTGCCATTTGCCCTTGGGATCGGTGAACCGGAGGTCGACCCACTCGATCGCCTCGTCCTTGATCGTCTTCAGGATCTTGCCCGCGTCGTTCGCCATGATCGTGCCCCTGGGTTTTATCTGGATTCGCGTGCCGCCCATTCATCGCCATGCCGGGCCGGGCGTCCAGCGGCGCGTGAATATTTCACGTCAGAAGGAACGGCGCTGCGCGGCGATCAGCATTCTCAAGAGCATCGCGACCGGGCGCGGCACGCCGACCTTGCCCTCGAGCCAGAGGCTGACCGCCGAGCGGCTGACCCCGATCGCGTCGGCGACATCGCTCTGGGTCTTGTAACCGAGCGTCCGCATCGCCGCGCGCAGCTCCTGCGGCGACATCGAGGCGAGGCGGGGATCGTCCACTCGTGCCGCCCTAGATCGCGTCCGACCCCCGCTCGCCGGTGCGGATGCGCACCGCCTCCTCGACGGTCGAGACGAAGATCTTGCCGTCGCCGATCCGCCCCGTCCGCGCGGCCGCGGCGATCGCCTCGACGACGCGCTCGGCGAGGCCGTCCTCGACCACCACCTCCAGTTTCACCTTGGGCAGGAAATCGACGACATATTCGGCGCCCCGGTAGAGCTCGGTATGCCCCTTCTGCCGACCGAACCCCTTGGCTTCGATGACGGTGATTCCCGAAACGCCGACTTCGTGCAGCGCCTCCTTCACCTCGTCGAGCTTGAACGGCTTGATCACCGCCTCGATCTTCTTCACGCCCGCCTCCGTCTGCTGCGATGCAGCATAGGCGCATCGTAGCGAGTCGCAAGCGATCCGTTCATGCTGCCGACAGTTGCCGGTGGGCAGCCATGAGCGCAGGAGAGGGAAGCGCTATGCGAAACGTGACCGGCTTACTGGGCCTGGCGCTGCTGCTCCCCGCCTGCACGGCCCATGTCGGGGAGGCGCAGTTTCTGCGCCCCGTGGCGGGCGGCGCACTTGACCTCCAGAGGCTGGCGCGGGCGGCGCCGGCCTATGTGTCGACCGAGCAGTGGATCACGGCGCCCGACGGCGCGCGCCTCAGCGCCGTGTTGCTGCGCCAGCCCGGCGCCCGCGCGACGATCCTCTATTTCGGCGGCAACGGCTATACGATCGAACGGTTCGGGGCGTGGACGGCGGCCATCTTCGCGCCATTGGGCGTCGACCTGATGATCGTCGACCATCGCGGCTACGGCCGCAGCCAGGGCGTGCCGAGCCAGGCCAATCTCGAGGCGGACGGCGTCGCCGCCTTCGACCATCTGACCCGCATTTTGGGCGTCGATCCGGCGCGGGTCATCGTCCACGGCCAGTCGCTCGGCAGCTTCATCGCCGGCCGCGTCGCCGCCGAGCGGCCGACGGGCGGCGTCGTGCTCGAAAGCTCGGCGACGACGACCGAGCAATGGGTCGACGCCAATCTGCGCGGCCTCGCCCGCCTCGTCGTGCGCACCGAGATCGATCCGGCGCTGCGGGGCAGGGGCAATCTGCCCAATATGGCGAGGATCGAGGAGCCGGTCCTGATCCTGGTCGGGCGCGACGACCGCACGACCCCCCCGGCTCTCTCGGAAGCGCTCCACGCCGCCTCGCCTCTGCCGGCGGATCGCAAGACCCTCGCCGTCGTCCCCGGCGCGGGACACAATGACGTGCTCCTGAAGCCCGCGGCTATGGCCGCTTACCGGGCGTTCCTGGCGGCGGCGCTGTCGGGGCGCTGACGCGCGCAGCAAAACAAGTCAGGCGGAGTTCAGGGCGATGTGGTAATATGGCTCCAAAGAGCCATTGCCCGAGAAAGGACTCGCCATGCGCAAGCTTCTTCCGCTGATCGCCGCTTCGCTCGTCCTCGGCGGCGCCGCGCAGGCCGCCCCCGTCGACCGCGAGGCCGAGCTCGAGCGCGCGCTCGCCGGCCGCGTCGCCGGCGAGCCGGTGCGGTGCATCGACCTCCACCGCGTCACCTCCTCGCAGGTGATCACCGACACCGCGATCCTCTACCGCGCGGGCAGCACCATCTACGTCAACCGGCCGGAGAACGGCGCCGATTCGCTCGACCGCAACGACACGATGGTGACCCGGCTCAATTCGACGCGGCTGTGCGACATCGACACGGTGACCATGGTCGACGCTGCGTCGGGCGCGTTCACGGGCGTCGTCTTCCTGGGCGACTTCGTCCCCTATCGCCGCGTGGAGACCGGCTCGGCCCGCTGAACGTCCCGAATCGGACGGTAAAGGCCGGCGCGATCGTTTGACCTGCGATCATTTCGCGCTAGGAGGCGCGAGGGACGGGCGTGGATGCGCCGGCACGTGAGCCGGGCCGATGATGCAGGAACGCCGTGGCCGATTCCCCCCCGTTCGAAGTTCCTGTCGCGGACCAGCGCTTCCAGCTGCTGATCAACGCCGTCACCGACTATGCGATCTACATGCTCGCGCCCGACGGGCAGATCGTGACCTGGAATCCGGGCGCGCGCCGCTTCAAGGGCTATGAGGCGCACGAGATCATCGGACGGCATTTCTCGACGTTCTTCACCGAGGAGGACCGGCAGGCGGGCCTTCCAGCCCATATACTGAGAACCGCGGCGGAGGAGGGGCGGTTCGAGGCCGAAGGCTGGCGGGTGCGCAAGGACGGCACGCGTTTCTGGGCGCAGGTCGTCGTCGATCCGATCCGCGACGAAAGCGGCGCGCTGATCGGCTACGCCAAGATCACCCGCGACGTCACCGAGCGCCGGGAGGCCGAGCGCGCGCTCTACGAAAGCGAACAGCGCTTTCGCCTGCTGGTCCAGGGCGTCACCGATTATGCCATCTACATGCTCGATCCCGACGGCAGGATCAGCAACTGGAATGCCGGCGCCGAGAAGATCAAGGGCTATAAGGCGGACGAGATTGTCGGCCAGCATTTCTCGCGCTTCTACACCGAGGAGGACCGCGCCGCCGGCGTGCCCCAGAAGGCGCTGGAGACGGCGCTGCGCCACGGCAAGTACGAGAATGAAGCATGGCGCGTCCGCAAGGACGGCACGCGCTTCTGGGCGAGCATCCTCATCGATCCGATCCTGGACGATTCCGGGCGGCTCAGCGGCTTCGCCAAGGTCACCCGCGACATCACCGACAAGAAGCGCGCCGCCGAAGAGCTCGAAGAGGCGCGCACCGCATTGTTCCAGGCGCAGAAGCTGCAGGCCCTGGGCGAGCTCACCGGCGGCATCGCCCACGATTTCAACAATTTGATCACCGTGGTCCGCGGCTCGGCCGAGATGCTGAAGCGCAACGACCTTTCGCCGGAGAAGCGCGACCGTTATCTCGACGCGATCGTCGAGACCGCGGACCGCGCCGCGTCGCTGACCAGCCATTTGCTCGCCTTCGGGCGGCGGCAGGCCCTGAAGCCGCAGGTGATCGATTTGAACGTGCGCCTCGATGCGCTTGCCGACGTGCTCGGGCGGATGCTCGGCAGCCATATCGAGGTCGAGCTGGACCTCAGCCCGTCGCTGCGGCCAGTCGAGGTCGATCCGGCGCAGCTCGAATCGGCTTTGCTCAACGCCGCCATCAATGCCCGCGACGCCATGCCGGAGGGCGGCCGGCTGACGCTTTCGACCTGCAATGTCGAGGATGCCGGCGAGGTCTGCGTCGCGATCGCCGACACCGGGGAGGGGATGCCGCCGGAGGTGATCGGCCGCGCCTTCGAGCCCTTCTTCACCACCAAGGCGGTCGGCAAGGGCACGGGCCTCGGCCTCAGCCAGATCCACGGCTTCGCCGCCCAGACCGGCGGCCGCGCCGAGATCGAATCGAGGCACGGCGCCGGCACCATCCTTCGTCTCTTTTTGCCGAGCACCGACAAGAAGGTGGCGGCGGCGGTCAAGAGTCGGGAGGCGACCGGCCGCGTCCAGGGCAAGACCATCCTCCTCGTCGAGGACAATGATCTGGTGCGCAATTTCGCGGAGGGCTTGCTGGACGATATCGGCTATCGCGTCATCGCCACCGCCTCGGCGGAGGCGGCGCTCGAAAGGCTCGCAAACCGGGCGATCGACCTGGTCTTCTCGGACATCGTCATGCCGGGAACCAACGGCATCGACCTGGCGCGGCGCGTCCACGCCGACCATCCGGGCGTGCCGATCCTCCTCGCCACCGGCTATAGCGAGGACCTGCTGACAGGCGCCGCGGCCAAATTCAGGATCATCGCCAAGCCCTATGGCTCCAAGGAGCTGGCCGAGGCGGTGGCGGCGGCTTTGCGAGGGGGCGAGGACGGACCCTAAGCGTAGGGTGGCGCGTCGAGACCGGTGGGGCTCTTGGTGAAAATCTCGCACCCTTCCTCGGTAATCCCCACGCTGTGCTCGAACTGGGCCGAGAGGCTGCGGTCGCGGGTGACGGCGGTCCAGCCGTCGTCGAGCAGCTTGCCGGCCGCCTTGCCGGCGTTGATCATCGGCTCGATAGTGAAGAACATGCCGGGGAGGAGCTCGGGGCCGGTGCCGGGGCGGCCGGCATGGACGACCTCGGGGGCGTCGTGGAAGACGCGGCCGAGGCCGTGGCCGCAGAAATCGCGGACCACCGAATAGCGGTTCGCTTCGGCGTGGGACTGGATGGCGTGGGCGACGTCGCCCAGGCGGTTGCCGGGCCTCGCCTGCTCTATGCCGCGCATCAGGCATTCATGGGTGACCTGGATAAGCTTGCGCGCCTTTATGCCGACGTCGCCGACCAGGTACATGCGGCTGGTGTCGCCGTGCCAGCCGTCGAGGATCGGAGTCACGTCGATATTGACGATGTCGCCGTCTTTAAGGACGCGGTCGCCGGGAATGCCGTGGCAGATGACGTGATTGACCGAGGTGCAGCAGCTCCTGGTATAGCCGCGATAGCCCAAAGTGGCGGGAATGGCGCCGCGGGCGCGCATCTCGGCGAAGACGAAATCGTCCAGCTCCTCGGTGGTGACGCCGGGGACGACATGGGGGACGAGCGCGTCGAGAATCTCGGCGGCGCAGCGGCCGGCCGCGCGCATCCCGGCAAAGCCGTCGGGCCCGTGCAGCTTGATCGGCCCATGGCGGCCGACGACGCCCGCTTCGGGGTCGAGAATATGCGTGTCCATGGCCCTCATATAGCGTCCGAACGGCGAATTTGCACCCATGACGCGCGGGGGCGGAGCCATTAGAGCGGGGCGATGACTTCCGAGCGGATCTGGACGGCGGGCCTTCTCGTGATCGGGGACGAAATCCTCTCCGGCCGCACCCAGGACCGCAACGTGGCCCAGGTCGGGACCTGGCTAAACCTGCAGGGGGTGAGGCTCGCCGAGGTGCGGGTCGTCCCGGATGACCTCGAAAAGATCGCCGCGGCGGTGAACGCGCTCCGCGCGTCTTACGACTATCTGTTCACCACCGGCGGGATCGGGCCGACCCACGACGACATCACCGTCGATGCGATCGCGGCGGCGTTGGGCGTCGCGGTGGTGGTTCACCCCAAAGCCCGGGCGATGCTGGAGGCCTATTATGCGAGCCGCGGCGGCGTCACCGGGGCGCGCCTCCGGATGGCGCGGGTGCCCGAGGGCGCCGAGCTGATCGAGAACCGCATGTCGGGCGCCCCCGGCATCCGCCACGGCAACGTCTTCATCCTGGCCGGCGTGCCGCATATCGCGACCCTGATGCTCGAGGCCTTGTCCGGCCAGCTCGAGGGCGGCCGGCCCTTGCTGTCGCGCACGATCGGCTGCTGGGCGCCGGAGAGCGAGGTCGCCGACCTCCTGGGCGAGACCGAACGGGCGCATCCCGCCTGCCAGATCGGCTCCTATCCTTTTTTCAGGGAGGGCCGGGTCGGCGCGAATTTCGTCATCCGCAGCCCCGAGGAAGCGGCGATCGAGGCGTGCGCGGCGGATCTGATCGCTCGGCTGGTGGCGGCCGGGCGGGAGGTCGCCGGAGAGGAGATTTGAGGAACAAAGCGCAGGCCTGCTCGCTTCAAGCGGTTTGTTTCGGAGGCGTTTGTTCCATGGATCGCATTTTCACCTGGTTCGCCGGCAAGATCGCTTTTGCCGCCGGGCAGCCGCTGGCGTTCGTCCTAGCGCTCGCCACCATCGTCCTGTGGGGCCTGACCGGGCCGCTGTTCGGCTTTTCCGACACCTGGCAGCTGGTCATCAACACCGCGACGACGATCGTCACCTTCCTGATGGTCTTCCTCATCCAGAACAGCCAGAATCGCGACGCCGCGGCGATGCAGGCCAAATTGGACGAGCTGCTCCGCGCCATCGGCAAGGCGCGCTCCGCCTTCATCGGCATCGAGCATCTGACCGACGTGCAGATCGAGGAGATCCGCGAGGCGCTCGAGCTGGAGACGGGCAACCGCAAGGCTTCGAAAAAGGGCGCCAGGCAGAGCGTCGACCGGCTGCTCGACAGGTTCTAGGGTCCATGCCGGCGAAGGTTGAGGGCTGGAGCGGGTGAAGGGAATCGAACCCTCGTCACTTGCTTGGGAAGCAAAAGCTCTACCATTGAGCTACACCCGCAATGCCTTGAGAAAGCCCGTTGCCAGTCTCGACCGGGGCGGGCTTTCCGACATCGTCATGTCGGACCTTCCGACATCGCGACGCCGCGGCGGCCGATGCCACAAGCCCCCGGCGCGGGTCAACCGCCGCTATTGTATCTGAGGTCGCCGGCGGAGAGCGCCTTCTTGTCGACGGCTTCCTCGGCGTAGCGGAGGTTCGTATAGCGTTGCTGGGGAAGCCTGGCTCCGAAGCTCTTGGCCTTGCCGGGCGCGAGCCGGCGCAGGTCGAACTCCTCCTCGAACTGGATGCCCATCCTTTTGGCCTCGGTCCAGCGTACCTCGCCGCCGAGATTGCCGCAGCCGGGCAGATCGAGCTGAACCTTGGATTCGGCGGGCAGCGAGCGGTCGCATTCGAGGAGCGCGCCCCCGGTCGAGATGTTGCGTACCCTGACCGGCATGTTCATGCCGTTGAACTGGAGGGCGGCGACCTTGAGCAGGCCCTGGCGCGGCGGCCGGTTGAACTGGAAGCCGTCGGCGGTGATCGCCTTGTTCTGCGAGGCCAAGGTGGTGGCGTCGTCGGGATTCATCGGGCGGCCGAAGATGTAGCCCTGGATGTGTGAGCAGCCCAGCTCGCGGATCATGGTCAGTTCGTCGTGGGTCTCGGCGCCTTCCGCGGTCGTGTCCATGCCGAGGCTCTCCGCGAGCGTGACGATGGCGCGGATGATGGCGGCGTTGCGGCTGCCGGTCTTGGCGGCGCCGCGCACGAAGCTCTGGTCGATCTTGATCTTGTCGAACGGCGCCTTCTTCAAATAGCCCAGCGACGAATAGCCGGTGCCGAAATCGTCGAGAGCGAGGCGGACGCCGATCGCCTTCAGCTTGGCGAACATGTCGTCGGTCGATTCGCTCTCGACCAGGAACACGCCCTCGGTGATCTCGAGCTCGAGCTGGCGCGGCTGGATGCCGGAATTGGCGAGCGCGCTGACGACGGTCGCGGGCAGGCTCGGCTCGACGAACTGGATCGGCGAGAGGTTGACCGCGACGCGGATATTTTCGGGCCATTTGGCGGCCTCCACGCACGCCGTGCGCAGCACCCATTCGCCGATGGCGAGAATGAGGCCGGCTTCCTCGGCGAGCGGCACGAACAGGCTTGGGCTGATGACGCCCCGGGTCGGGTGGTGCCAGCGCACCAGAGCCTCGAAGCCGGACAGCTCCTCGGTCTGGGCGTTGACCACCGGCTGATATTGAAGCTGCAGCTCGCCGCGGGCGATCGCCTTCCTCAAATCGGTCTCGAGGATCTGCCGGTCCTGCGCTTCCGAATGCATTTCAGGCGCGAAGAAGCAGTAAGTGCCGCGGCCGGCGGCCTTGGCCGAATAGAGCGCGAGATCGGCGTTGCGGATCAGCGCGTCGGCGCAGCTGCCGACCGGCGGCGCGACCGCGATCCCGACCGAGGCGCCGATCGAGATGTTGTGGCCCTCGATCATATAGGGCATCGAGATCTGCTGGATCAGGCGCGCGGCGAGGGCGCCCAGGCCGCCGTCATCGTCCTGGCCCGGCAGCACCGCCTCGAATTCGTCGCCGCCGAGGCGACCGACCTGGCCGCGCTCGCCGAGCACCGTGTTGAGGCGCTGCGCGACCTGCTTGAGGAGCGCGTCGCCGATCGGATGGCCGAGCGTGTCGTTGACGTTCTTGAAGCGATCGAGGTCGATCAGGAACAGGGCGCAGCCGCCATTGCTCTGCAGCGTCTCGTCGAGCGTACGGCGCATCAGCATGCGGTTCGGAAGGCCGGTCAGCGAATCGTATTTGGCGAGGCGGTTGATCTCCTCCTCGGAGCGGCGCTGCTGGGTGAGATCGGTGCCGATGCCGCGAAAGCCCAGGAAGCGGCCATAATCGTCGAAGCTCGGCGTCCCCGACAGCGACCACCAGATTTCGGCGGCCGTGTTCGCGCGCACGTTGATGTCCGTAAAGGGCAGGCGGGTCGACAAATGGAAGCCCAGGGTGCGCTCGGACGATTCGGTGTCGCGGCGGTCGTCGAGGCCGATCAAATCGGCAAAGGGCTTGCCGATCAATTCGGCCGCGGGGGTCTTCATGTCGGCGGCGAGCTGTTCGGACACATAAGAGAGCGCGCCGCGCGCGGTCGTCTCCCAAAACCAGCCGCGGCCGGCCTGCTCGAATTCCTCGATGAAGCGCGCCGCCCGTTGCGCGTTCCAGTCGATCTCGATCCGGCGCTTCAACTGGCCGAGCCGATCGACCAGGCGCCTGAGGCTCAGGCGCACCAGGAGGGTGGAGAGAAGCAGCGCCGCCCCGGCGCTGAGCGGGTCGTTCGAGATGAAATAGAGCTTGATCGCATAGCCGACGCAGCCGAGCGCCGCGAGCGCCGGGAAGGACAGGAAGGCGACCGGGATCGCCAATATCCCGCAGGCGACCGCGATGTCGAGAATTGTGAGGTCGCCGCGGTCCACCGGCCCGGCCGCGTACGCGGCGGCGCACCACAGGGCGCTGGCGGCGAAGGCGTAGAGCGCGGCGCCGCGGATCGCGACATGAGGCGCCAGGCGCGAGAGCGGGCGCCTGAACAGCCAGGCCCAGAGCCCGACGTCGAGCGCGAGCAGCGCCCCCAATGCCGCCAGCAGCCCGGCCGGCGCCAGCAGCGGGTTGCCTCCATAGGCGACAAGCATCGCGGCGGCGCAGATGAAGTGGACCCCAAGCAGGAAGGCGGGAACATGATCGAGCGAGCGGACGCGTTCGCGCGCCGCGCTCTCGCCCTGGTCGTCCTCGACGCGCCCGAAGTCGCGCAGCAGGAGGCTGAGCGGCGAGACTCGCTCCTCCGCTTCCGCCAGGTCCCGACCGGTCTGTTTTCTGAACCCCGCCATCGCCGCCCCGATAGCGCACCCGTCTTAATATTTATTTGCCGCCGCAGGCAGGTATCAGCGGTCCGGCTCGTCCTCTTCGGCTTCCCCGGCGCGCTCGCGCGCTCGCCGCGCTTCGCGCTCGCGCCGGCGGGCGTCGCGGCCGAGCCTTTCCTCTTCCTCGCGCATTTCGCGGCCGCGCCGCTGGTCGGCCTCGGCCTGGCTGGTCGTGGCCGCATCGACTCCGGCGCCGACGACCTTGACCGGCAGGGTGACGATGTCGAGCGCGGTCCGGGCAAGGCAGCCGGTGAGGAGCAACGGCAAGACGAGAAGAAGGACGCGCATCGGGAGCCTGTAGCACAAGCCGATTGAGAGCGGATGAACGAATGACGCACCTCTTGACATTCCTTCGTTCCTGTCGGATATTTCTGTCATGACAGAAATAATTGACGAGTCGGGGATTTTGGCGCCGGCGGTCGAGCGCTTCATCCTGCATTGGGGCGACATGGGGTCCCAATGGGGCGTCAACCGCTCGGTCGCGCAGATCCAGGCGCTGCTCTATTTGTCGGAACGGCCGCTCACCGCCGAGGAAATCGCCGAAACGCTCGGCCTGGCGCGCTCGAACGTCTCGAACAGCCTCAAGGAGCTGATGACCTGGAAGCTGATCCGGCGCGTCCCGGTCCTGGGCGACCGGCGCGACTATTATGAGGCCGAGACCGATTTGTGGGAGATGGTCAACCGCATCGCGCAGGGCCGCAAGGAGCGAGAGATCGACCCGGCGGCGGCGGCGCTGCGCGCCTGCCTCGCCGAAGCCGAGGGCGATCCGCGCGTCAGCGACGTGGCGCGCCGGCGCCTGACCGAAATGGGCCAGTTCATGGAGATCGTGAACCGCTGGTACGACCAGATGATCGCGGTGCCCGCGCCCAAGATCATGGCGCTGATGCGGATGGGCGCGAAAGTCGCGAACTTCCTCAATCTGGGACGCAAGGGTGCGGGCTGACGGCATAAGAGGGCGCGATGGCGGAGCAAGGCAAAGCGGATTTCCAGCTGATCCAATTCCCGGCGGCGCGCCGGACCGCGCCGCCCGGCGACATCGGCGATCTTCGTTTCCGCACCCTGATCGGCGAGCAGGCCTGGGCCCGATTGCCCGAGGCGGTGCGGACGGGCTTCGGCAAGAGGATCGCCGCCGCCTCGATCGCCCTCTATGCGGGCGAGATCGTCGAATGCAGGATGAGCCGAATGGGCTGGCTGCTGGCCCAGGCCGCGCGGCTGATCGGCGGCCCGCTCCCGACGCGCCGCGACCTCTTCGTCTCCGCCATCGTCGCCGTGACCGAGGAGCCTGCATCGGGGGGGCAGTTGTGGACCCGGATCTACGGCCGGGCGCGAGGCTTCCCGCAGGTGATCAGTTCGTGCAAGAGCTTCTCCGGCCCGACCGGGCTCGAGGAAAGGATCGGCGGCGGCTTCGGCATCGCCCTCAACGTCGAAGTCGAGGGCGAGGCCCTGCATTTCGTCAGCGATCATTATTTCGCCGCATGGCGCGGCCTTCGCCTCACGATTCCGCGCTGGCTCTCCCCGGGTCGGCTTCGGGTCAGCCATGTCGATTGCGGCCATGGTCTGTTCGCCTTCGTGCTGGCGCTGGATCACCACTGGTGGGGCGAGATGATCAGGCAGACGGCGATGTTCAGCGAGCGGGAGGAGGGGCCATGACCCAGACGCTCTGGATCCTGGTCGCGGCGCAGATCGCGATGGGCGGCTTCGACACCCTTTACCACCACGAGGGGACGGAGCGCCTCGCCTGGCGGCCGGGCCAGCGGCGCGAGCTTCGGCTGCACGGGGTGCGCAACCTCGCTTACGCCCTGATGTTCGCAGTCCTGGGCTCGGCCGAGCCGGGCGGCGCGCTGGCGCTCGCCTTCCTCGTCCTGCTCGCCGGCGAACTCTTCATCACCCTGTGGGATTTCGTCGAGGAGGACCGGACCCGGCGCCTGCCCGCGAGCGAGCGCGTGACCCATGCCTTGCTGAGCCTGAATTACGGCGCGATCCTCGCGCTGATCGCGCCGATCCTGCTGGGATGGGCGGCGCGGCCGACGGGCCTCGGCGCCGCGTGGCACGGCCCCTGGAGCTGGATGTGCGTGCTCGCGGCCATCGCCACCTTGCTCTTCGGCCTGCGCGACCTCGCCGCCGCGCGCCGGCTCGGGCGGATGCCGGCCCGCGATCCGCGGCGGCTTGCGCGCGGCGTGTCGGCGAACCGGCGGGTGCTGGTGACCGGCGGCACCGGGTTCGTCGGCAGCCGGCTCGTCGCCGCGCTCGCCGCCGCCGGCCACGACGTCACGGTGCTGACCCGCGATCGCGCGCGCGCCGCCGATCTGCCGGCGCCGATCCGGATCGTGACGTCGCTCGGCCAGATCGCGAGCGACGCCAGGATCGACGCGATCGTCAACCTTGCCGGCGAGCCGATCTCGAACGGACCCTGGACGGCCGCCAAGCGCCGCCGGATCGTCGAGTCGCGAGTCGTCGTGACCGGAGAAGTGGGCCGTCTGATCGCCCGCCTGGAACGGCGGCCGGCGGTGATGATCAGCGGCTCTGCGATCGGCTGGTACGGGCTGCGCGACGGCGCGCCGCTCGACGAGGAAGCGGATTTCGAGCCCTGCTTCAGCCACGATCTCTGCGCCGCCTGGGAAGCGGCCGCCGTCCGGGCCGCCGACGGCACCCGGCTCGTCCTCATCCGGACCGGCCTGGTGCTCGGGCGCGACGGCGGCATGCTGGCGCGGATGCTGACCCCGTTCGAATTCGGTCTGGGCGGGCCGTTCGGCGACGGACGGCAGACGATGAGCTGGATCCACCTCGACGACCTGGTCCGGCTGATCGTCCGCGCCATCGCCGATCATGGCCTCGCCGGGCCGGTCAACGGGGTCGCGCCCGCGGCCGTCGACAATAAGAGCTTCGCCCGCGCGCTGGGCCGCGCGCTTGGGCGCCCCGCTTTCCTGGCCGTGCCGGCGCTGCCGCTCCGCCTCGCCCTCGGCCAATTCGCCGAGGAGCTGCTGCTCGGCGGCCAGAACGTCGTGCCGGCGCGGGCGCGCGCGGTCGGGTTCGCCTTCGACTATCCGGACCTGGAGTCCGCGCTGGCCGAAATCCTCGGCGCTCCGGCTCGTCTTGCCGGTCTCGGAAAGGCCAGGCGGTGCGATGTCGAAGCCCGAGCCTGAAGCTGAGCCGTCTTTGCCTGCGGGCGAGCGGGCGGTCTTCGGTGACGCCGGTTCTCCCGGTTGCCTCGCCTTCGGTGCCGCGCCCGTCGCCGCGGCGGGCGGGGTGACCGTCGCGTTCGGGTCGCCCGCCTTTGCCGCCTTTGAGTTTGTCGGCGCGCTGATCGTTGCGTCCTTCCATGTCGCGGTGCTGGCGCTGCCGATCTATTTCGCGCTCGCGAACCGCTACCGGATCAATTTTTTGATTGTCCTCGTCGCCTCCGCACTGATCGGGGCGCTGCCGGCCACAATCATCGCGATCCTCTCCGGCGCGTGGCGGGACCTCCCGAACATTGCCGCCACCTTCGGATTCAGCGGCGTCTGCGGCGGGCTCGTTTTCTGGCTCGTCCTCAAGCTGGACCCGCGATGAGGCTCATGCAGGTGAGCGCCGCGTCGGCCTTGCGCATTTCGGAAATGTCGAGCGTCACCACGTCGAAGCCCCGGCCCGAAAGCCGGTCCGCCGTCGCCGGGCTGTCGGCGGCGGCGAGCAGGCGCTCGCCGGCCCTCACCACGTTCGCGCCATAGGACTCGCCCGGGACCACCACCACCGGCTCGATGCCGGCGAACATGGCGGCGGAGACCCAATCGGGATTGTGGACGAGGACCGGCGTCCCCGCCGCGTCTGGCCCGGCGAAGGTGGCCGCCGACTTCAAATGCAGGCAACCCGAAACGCTCACGGGGACGATTGTATAGCCGAGCGGCGCGGCAAGGTCGGTGAGCGCGCTGATCCCCGCTCTGTCTGTGCGGCCGGAGAGGCCGACATAGAGCGTTTGCCCGATCCTCAGTACATCGCCGCCGTCGACATGGCCGGCGCCGAGGCGGTGTACGACGAAGTCCGCCGCTAGGCCCTCGGCGACCGACTCCGTCTCGCCCGCTCGCGACGCGGCCCCGGGGCGGGTGATGATGGCATGATCGCCGAGCAGCAAGGCAGTGTCCTCGACGAACACGGCGTCCGGAAGGGCGTCGAGCGGGCGCAGCCGGACGATGTCGAGCCCCGCCGCCGCCAGCGCCGCCTCATAGGCCGCGTGCTGCGCGGCGGCGCGGGCGGCATTGATCTGCCCATCGAAAATCTGCGTGGTCTCGCACGCGGCGAGGCGCGGGCTGACGGCGCGGGTCCAGGCGGTGCCGATCGTCATCCGGGCGTCCTAGCCCGCGCCCGCGCAAGAAAAAAGGCGGCCCGGATCGCGCCGGACCGCCTCATTTCGAGCGATTGTCGAATGGCGTTAGCGCTTCGAGAACTGGAAGCTGCGGCGGGCTTTGGCGCGGCCGTATTTCTTGCGCTCGACGACGCGCGGATCGCGGGTCAGGAAGCCTTCGCGCTTGACCGTCGTCCGGAGCGCCGGCTCGTAGCGGGTGAGCGCGGTCGAGATGCCGTGGCGAACCGCGCCGGCCTGGCCGGAGAGGCCGCCGCCGATGACCGTCGCGATGACGTCATACTGGCCCTTGCGGTCGGCGATGTCGAACACCTGGTTGATGATCAGCCGCAGGGTCGGCCGGGCGAAATAGACCTCCTGGTCGCGGCCGTTGATCGTGATCTTGCCTGAGCCGGGCTTCAGCCAGACGCGGGCGACCGCGTCCTTGCGCCGGCCGGTGGCGTAGGCGCGACCCTGCTTGTCGAGCTGCTGCTCGCGGAGCACCGCCTGGATCTGCGGGCCCTGGGTCGAGACGCCGTGGACGTCGGCCTCTTCGGCGGGGGGCGCCTCGGCCGGGGTTTCGGCGGCGGCGGCCGGAGCCGCTTGCGCTTCCGCTTCTGCCTCGGGCGCGGGGGCCGCCTCGGCCTCGGTCAGCGCCGCGAGATCGGCCAGCGATTGACGGGTATCGGACATCAGGCACCCACCTTGTTCTTGCGGTTCATCGCCGCGACGTCGAGAGTTTCAGGGGATTGGCCGCCGTGCGGATGCTCGGTGCCGGCATAGAGGTGCAGCGCGCGCATCTGGTCGCGGCCGAGCGGCCCGCGCGGGATCATGCGTTCGATCGCCTTCTCCAGCACGCGCTCGGGGAAACGGCCCTCCAGGATCTTGGCGGGGGTGGTTTCCTTGATGCCGCCGACATAGCCGGTATGCTTGTAGTAGATCTTGTCGGTCAGCTTCTTGCCGGTGAACCTGACCTTGTCCGCGTTGACGATGACGACATGGTCGCCGCAATCGACGTGCGGGGTGTAGCTCGGCTTATGCTTGCCCCTGAGGATATTGGCGACGATCGTGGCGAGACGCCCGACCACCAGCCCGTCGGCATCGATCAGATGCCATTTCTTCTCGACCTCGCGCGGCTTTACCGACCGCGTGGTCTTCATCAGCGCCTTCATCGGCTGAGACCTCTTGAAATGAGCAGCGCGGCCCAAAGCGAGCCGCGCGGATGGCGGGCAAATGGCGGACCGCACCGGGAAAGTCAAGGAAAAGCGGGCGTCTCGTGAGAGGTATTATGTTACCTGCTGTTTTCCTCCACCCAGTCGCGGTAAGCGTCGAGCGCGCCCGCGACCGGCCAGACCACCGCCGCGGGAACGTCGTAGCTGTGCAGCTCGGCGATGCGCGCAAGGAGGGCGGGTGCGGCGTCCTCCCGGGTCTTGAAGATCGCCGCGACTTCGCCCGCTTCCTCGACCTTGCCCTGCCACCGGTAGATCGAATGGCAGGGGCCCAGGATGTTGGCGCAGGCGGCGAGGCGCTCCTCGACCAGGATGCGGGCGATGCGCTCGGCCTCCCCGGCATCGGCGAAAATGGCGTAGACGCTGGCGATGCCGGTCATGGCGCTTGCTCCCCGAGGCGGTGCGCGGCGGCGATGAGCGCGCCGAGCAGGAGCGCGGCCATGCCCTGGTGGGCGATGGCGATGTCGATCTGCACGCCCGAGAGCAAGGTCAGGATGCCGAGCAGGATCTGGGCGACGACCGCGCCGATCAGGAGCGCGCTCTCCTGCCGGAAGCCCCGCCGCCACGCTTGCACGGCCAGCCAGATGACGATGGCGGCGACGGGGAAGGCGAGCCAGCGGTGGACGAACTGGACCATGATCGGATTGTCGACGAAGTTGCGCAAGGCGGGGCGCATCCATTCCGCCCCGGCCGGGTAGATTTCCCCGCCCATCGAGGGCCAGGTGTTGAACGCATAGCCGGCGTCCAATCCGGCCACATAGGCGCCGAACAAATATTGCAGGAAGAGGAGGCACAGGGCCCAGAGGCCGAGCAGCGTTATGCGCGCGGGCCGCGCGGCGGCATTGGCGGCGAGGGCCTTGAGGTCGCGCGACACCCAAAGGAGGCCGGCGAAGATGAGGAGCGCGGCGAGGAGGTGGATCGCGAGCCTGATGTGGCTCACCTCCGGCACGTCAACCAGGCCCGAGGCGACCATCCACCAGCCGATCGCGCCCTGGAGCGCGCCGAGGCCGAAGAGCCCGCCCAGCTTCCAGGCGTAACCGGGCGGGATCGCGCGCCGCCACCAGAAGAAGAGCAGGGGAAGCGCGAAAGCGAGGCCGATCACCCGGCCGAGCAGCCGGTGCACATATTCCCAGAAGAAGATCGCCTTGAAGTCGGCCAGGGTCATGGCGCTATTGGTCTGCTGATATTGCGGGCTCGCCTTGTAATGGTCGAACTCCTCGCGCCAATCGGCCTCGTTCAGCGGCGGGACGGCGCCCGATATCGGCTCCCACCGGACCATCGACAGGCCCGATTCGGTCAGGCGGGTGACTCCGCCGACCACCACCATCAGGAAGACCAGCACCGCGACGAAGGCCAGCCAGCGCGAGACGGCGAGAGGGCGCGGGGCGGGCTCGGACGGGCGCTTCAGCATCGGCCCGCCTATGGCCGAGGCCGCCCTCCTTGCCAACCGACCCGGCGCCGGAACTTTTCGGCGCATGTTATATTGTAACTTGGGCGGGACGGGCGTATATCCGGTCCAGCACAGGATTCGCATATGTTTGCCAGCATCACCAGGAACGGAGCGATCGACCGCGCGGCCATCGGCCTCAGCGGACTTTGCCTCGTCCATTGCATCGCGACCGCGGTGCTGGTGATGATGCTGGCCTCGGCGGGCGGCCTGCTGGTCGACCCGCGGATCCACGAGGTCGGCCTGATGCTCGCGATGCTGCTCGGCGCGATCGGGCTCGGCCGCGGCGCCATGATCCACGGCTTCATGCTGCCGGTCGCGATCGGCGGCCTCGGGCTCGGCACGATGGCCGGCTCGCTGACCCTGGGGCACGGCCTGGAAGAGGTCTTCTATTCGGTGTTCGGCGTGCTCGTCCTGGCGCTCGGCCACGATCTCAACCGCCGCGCCGTGATCTGACGGCGCGCAGCTTGTTCGCGCAGCCCTTAGGGCTTACATCTCCAGCCATGGCCCACGTCCACCATAGCCACCAGGGCGCCGACCTCGCCGACGCCGCGAAATCGACGATGGAGAAATCTGGCGAGCAGTGGACGCAGATGCGCTCGGCCGTGTTCGGCGCGCTTGCGAGCTTCGACCGTCCGGCCTCGGCCTACGACATCGCCGAGCGGGTCTCGAAGGACCAGGGCCGGCGGGTCGCGGCGAACAGCGTCTACAGGATCCTCGATCTGTTCGTCGGCGCCAACCTCGCCCGCCGGGTGGAGAGCGCCAACGCCTATGTCGCCAACGACCATCCCGATTGCCTGCACGACTGCATCTTCCTCATTTGCGACACCTGCGGCCAGGCCCAGCATATCGACGACGACAAGATCACCGGCGGCGTCCGCGCCGCGGCCAAGGCCGCCGGCTTCGCCACGGACAGGCCGGTGATCGAGGTGCGCGGGCGCTGCGGGGACTGCGAGGGGGAGTAGAGGCCGTCCTCCAATCGGCCGGCGTTGGCCATGGTGCGAAAATACGAACCGCCTAGAAGGAGGTGAGCTTTGCGCAGGGGCTCGTTCGCGTTCATCCTATCGGCGAAGGAATTCGGACACGCTAGCGGGCCGCAACGACGTGTGGTCGCCACTACCCAGCGGCACATTCGGCTTCCAGATCCTCAACTTGGCGGCAAGGCGAACGATCTCCTCGAGCCCCACGCCCGCCGTGAATCCGACGATCAGTCCAAGATTTTCGTTCGGGATCAATTGGCCGAAGAGGAGGCCGACGGCTCCCGCGAAAAGGACGAATCCGAGAGTGAACAAATAGAATAAGGGCGTGGAATACTGATCGATCCTGCCCCTGTGTGCGAGCTGACGCCAGCGCATGAATTCCTTCAAGCTGCCGCCCACCATCCCGACGACGAAAAGCCAGAGCCTCGGATTGCTCGGTGGAACCGGTGGCTCGCCATTCGGGGAGACGGTGCGACCGTCACCGGTGCTCGGTGGGCAGGTGGGATCATTCGGCCGGCTCGGATCGCATCCCCCGGAATCCGCGAAGCGGTGCATTGTGACGTTGTCCGTGCCCCCCAGTCTTGCGATCTCTGCAATCCAGCTCGAGCGGTAATGCTTGGCTGCTCCAAGCTGATCGCGGGAGATGGCGATCGGCGTGGCTGGAGCGAGCGGCGCTGCAAGGGCCAGTATCATTCGCTCTGCTTCGTTGATGTAGATGCGTCCCATCACGCTCAGCGACGATGGAAGATTGGCCTCGGTGGAATTGCAGAACATCAACGAGACGCCGTCCATGGCCGCACGGTGGTCGGCAAGCCGGAATGGCTCCGTCGCGCCTGGGATCCGGACGCTCGCTCCATTGTCCGCCCCCTCGCCAAGCAAAGTGACGCGCATTCCCCTCTCTCGCAGTTGGCGATAGTGCTGCGCGATCGCCTCAGATGACATGCCTTTGAGATTGACGACCTCGATGCCGGCGCGGTTCAGCGACCGCTGCGCCGCCGCTCCCGCGCTGGCATAATCCTGGGCGCGCTCGGAATCGAATCCCCAAGCCCGCGCGTCCGCCGCTGTTGTCGGCATGGCGAACAGAATAGCGGTGTGGCGCGGATCGGCGTCCAGCGCGGTTGCAAAGAGATCTGTTGAATTCGCTTCCGGCCTGTCGGGAATTTTGATCACCGTGTGACCGGGTGGGAGACCCTCTATGAACTCGCGGGAAATCTCGAATCCCGAGACGAAGACCGTAGTGATGTTCCATTCTCGAAGAAGACGATGGATGCGCGGCGGCTCATTGCCATTCTGAGTCAACAATTGCTCGAATTGCTGAGGCGTGCCTTCCAGCGCGCCGCCTTGATTCCGCTCCTCGCCTCGCTCTCGCTGAACCTGTGCGAACCGCGCTGAGTTAGAATAGAGATAGGCGGTCGCCGTTGCGCCGTCGCTTCCGCTCATCGTTCCCGAGTCGGCAAGCTCATCCAGGTTTTGCTGGGCCGATTCATAAAGGCGCTCGTCGGGAATCCCGAGTTCCTGTGATCTGGCCGACTCCACATATGCCGCGCGGAAAGCTTCGGCGTCGCCGAGGTTGGCGGCGGAGGGTCGTCGAAGAACCAGATAATTGCCCCCTCCAGCGAGCCGCTCGAGCAAGGGCAGCATCGCCTTCGTATCGGTGTGAAGCGCCGCCTGAATGCCCGCACCAGAGGGTCGTGAACACCAAACCTGCGCGATTGCCCCGAACGGGACCAGGAAGAGAAGCAGGATGAATGTAAGAGTCTTTTGGGATCGACCGACTGACATGCTTCTCTCCACGAGCGCGCGTATCGCGCCCCGATTTTCGAAAGCAAAGCCAAAGGTAGCGTCACCGAGTAAGTGTCCGATACTTCTCAAAACTGAGGTCTTAACGCAATTGCAAAATAGGATTTCATCTGATCTAGGCTGCCAGATGGAACAGAACCAGAACGCATTCGCCCCCGAGGCGGCGACCGATGAGCCCGCCTCCCTTGTCCTTTTCAACCCGGTTCCGGTCCGCGCCCGCCGCGACGGCTGGACGCCCGAGAAGCAGCGCGAGTTCATCGAGGCGCTGGCCGATACCGGCCTCGTCCGCGAGGCCGCCGCCCGGGTCGGCATGACCGAGCAGAGCGCCTCGCGCCTCAGGCGCCGCGCCGACGCCCGCGCCTTTGCCATCGCCTGGGAGGCCGCGATCCGGCCGGGAGCGCGCCGGCTCCACGCAATCGCTTGGGAGCGGGCGATCGAGGGGACGATCAAGCGCTATTATTATCATGGCGAATTGAAGAGCGAGGAGCGGGTCTTCGACAATCGCCTGCTCATCTATCTGCTCGGCAAGACGCAGGCGCTCGTCGAGGCGCCGCGCTGGAGTGGAGACGTGGTGCGCGACTGGGAAGGCTGGATGAATGCGATAGAGCAAGGCCGGTCCGAGCCGCCGAAGCCCGAACACGACGAGGAGGACGAGTTCGACGGCGGCGAAGTCTGGGAAAGCGAGGGCAGGTGGTGGACCGGCTTTCCGCCGCCCGAGGGTTTCGACGGCTGTGAGGAAGGCGAGTCGGGCAGCTTCGGCTACAGACGGACGCTGAGCGAGGCCGAACAGGCAGCGGTCGACGCCTGGGAGACTGAGGACGCTCCGGACGAGCATGCCCGCCGCGACCACTATTTCGGCTTCGAGGGTGGAAAGTTTTCTTCGCCTTGGGAGCCGAACCATTGAACCTTTCGGCGACCTCGCGCCCGGCGTCCGCGGGCGCCCCCCAGCCTCTGCTAGCCGTTCCCGCTCAAGCCCCGCCGCGCGATGAGCATCGCGCCCACGACGCAGCCGCCGAAGAGCGCGCCCTCGAAACCGCCCGTCACGATCTGGCTGATCGGTCCAAAACCGGTCTCGCCGAACAGGCCGCCGATCTGATCGAGCCGGAGGCGGGAGTCCGGAAAGCTTCGGGCGAGCAGATCGAGGCTGCCGCCCATCAGCTTCCCTCCGAGCAGGGGGATGAGGATGCCGGCGGTGCCGCCCGCCAGGCCCGCGGCGCCAATGCTGCGCCGGAGCGGAAGAGAGCCGGGTCCGCGGTTTCCCAGCCAGGCCCCCAGGCCGACCGCGCCGCCGAGCAGCAGACCCTCGGTCGCCCCGGTGATGTCGCCCGGCGACCGGCCGAGCAGCAGGTTGAACGCGTCGAGGCCGAGCAGCTTCACGACGCCGCCCACGACCAGTCCCCCCAGGGCGCCGCCGGCGATGCCGGCCCAGGGACGCCCCGAGGCGAAGCCCGAAGCGGCGATGCCGAAGCTCACGCCGGCGCCCCCCATCAGCGCCGCCGCCATGGTGAGCCAGACGAGGACGAGCAGCACCGAGGCCGCGCCCGAGCCGGGTCCGAGCGGCTGCGAGGCCCCGGCGAAGCCGTAGAACAGGCCGCCGACCATGCCCGCGACGCCGGCTCCGAGCGTCCCGGCTCCTCCCAGCAGCAGAAACTGCCTCCAGCCATAAGGCGCCTCGGCGGCCTGCCCATCTCCCCAAACAAGGGGGAGGGCTTGGGCATCCTCATCCGTCCCGACGGGCGCGATAAAGCGGTAGCCATGTTTGGGAATTGTCTCGATGAAGCGCGGCCTCGCGGCGTCGTCGCCGAGCTTGCGCCGAAGCGTCTTGATGCACTGGGTGAGCGCTTCGTCGGTGACGGGCACGCCGCGCCAGACCTCTTCGAGAAAGCGGTCCTTCGAAACGAGCTTGCCCGCCTCGCTGACCAGCAGGACCAGCGCGTCGAGATAACGGGCGTTGAGCTCGACCGGCGCGTCGTCCCGCCTCAGCCGGCGGTCGGCGGGATCGAGCACGAAATTCCCGAAGCGAAAGCCCGCCATTTTTCAGCAAAACCTCAGAACTTGCTCATGCCGCTCACCGGCCGCCTGTGCCAAGCCTAAAGCGTCAAATGTGCGGGGAGGCAAGGGAATGGCAAAGGACGCGGCAATGGAGGTCGCCCAGATGAAGCGACGCAGGACCAACCGGATCGGCATGATCCTTCCGGTCGTCTTCTCGGCAGCCGCGCTGGCCCTTGTTCTCGGCCATGTCGCTGCAGGTACGCCGCCTCAGGCGGACGAGGGCACGGCCGCTCACCTGTTCCAATTCCTGATCGTCGCCCAGCTCCCCCTCATCATCCTGTTCACGGCGACCGCGGACTGGACGCGTCCCGCCCGATCCCTGCAAGTCCTGCTTGTGCAGGCGCTTGCCGGCGCGGGTGCATTGGCCGCGCTTTACTGGTCCGGCTATTAGGAGCTGAGTATTTTGGAGGCAGTGCAATGGTAAAAGAAGCGGAAAACACAGGTGGGCGGCGTTGGAACATTTGGCGGATCGCGGGCTGGAGCATCCCGGCGCTGCTCCTTCTCCTGCCCCTCGTGGCGATGCGTTTCACGCAGGAAGTGAACTGGACCGCGTCCGATTTCGTCTTCGCGGCCCTGCTCTTCGGCAGCGTCGGTCTCGCCTTCGAGCTCATCGTCCGCAAGTCGAGCAGCCTCGCCTACCGCTTGGGCGCCGCGATCTCGGTTGTCGCGGCGTTTCTCACAATCTGGGTCAACGGCGCGGTCGGCATGATCGGCTCGGAGGACAATCCCTATAATCTCCTGTTCGGCGGCGTGCTCGCAATTGCGCTGATCGGCGCGGTTGTCGCCCGGTTCCAACCCGCCGGCATGGCGCTCGCGCTGCTTGCCGCGGCGGTCGCGCAGGCGGCTCTCGCGGCCTTCGGCCTCACCACCGACATGCGCGGTGCCGTCTTCAGCATGGCCTTCGCCGTGCCGTGGCTGCTGGCGGCCGCTTTGTTCCGGAATGCGGCGCAAGAGCGGGTCGCGGCGGGCTCGGCGCCGTAGGTGGCCGGCCATTCCCGTTCGACAGCGAGGCGCGCTCCCGCTACAGGCGACGCCATGAGTGACCGTCCCGAAACCCCGCTCCTCGACACGGTCGAGACGCCCGAACAGATCCGCGCCCTGAAGCGCGAACAGCTGCGCCAGCTCGCCGACGAACTGCGCGCGGAGACGATCTCGGCCGTCTCGGTCACGGGGGGCCATCTCGGCGCCGGGTTGGGCGTCGTCGAGCTCACCGTGGCGCTCCATTATGTCTTCGATACGCCCGCAGACCGCCTTGTCTGGGACGTCGGCCACCAATGCTATCCGCACAAGATCGTCACCGGCCGCCGCGGCCGCATCCGTACCCTGCGCATGGGCGGCGGGCTTTCGGGCTTCACCAGGCGCGCGGAGAGCGAATACGATCCGTTCGGCGCCGCCCACAGCTCGACCTCGATCTCGGCCGCTTTGGGCTTCGCGGTGGCGAACAAGCTGGCCGGAAAGCCCGGCCGGGCGATCGCGGTGATCGGCGACGGCGCGATGAGCGCCGGCATGGCCTATGAGGCGATGAACAATGCGGGGGTCGCGGGCAACCGGCTGATCGTCATCCTCAACGACAACGACATGTCGATCGCGCCGCCCGTGGGCGGGCTCTCGCACTATCTCGCCCGCCTGGTCTCGTCGGGCAAGTATCTGACGCTGCGCCACCTCGCCCAGCGCTTCGCGCGCAAGCTCCCAAGGCAGCTTCACGTCATGGCGCGGCGGTGGGAGGAATATACGCGCGGTTTCTGGACCGGCGGCACGCTGTTCGAGGAATTGGGCTTCTATTATGTCGGCCCCGTCGACGGCCACAATGTCGAGCGGCTGGTCAAGATCCTCGAGAACGTCCGCGACGCCGACGAGGGGCCGATGCTGGTCCACGTCGTCACCAGGAAGGGCAAGGGCTATGGCCCGGCCGAGGCCGCGGCCGACAAATATCACGGCGTCCAGAAGTTCGACGTCGTCACCGGCGCGCAGGCCAAGGCCGAGCCGGGCCCACCTTCTTATACCGGCGTCTTCGCCAAGGCGCTGATCGCGGAGGCCGCGCGGGACGAGAAGATCGTGGCGATCACCGCGGCGATGCCGGCCGGGACGGGCCTCGACAAGTTCCAGGAGAAGTTCCCCGACCGCTGCTTCGACGTCGGCATCGCCGAGCAGCACGGGGTGACCTTTGCCGCCGGCCTCGCGGCGCAGGGCTACAGGCCGTTCGCCGCGATCTACTCGACCTTCCTGCAGCGCGCCTACGACCAGGTCGTGCACGACGTCGCCATCCAGAATCTTCCGGTGCGCTTCGCCATCGACCGGGCCGGGCTGGTCGGCGCCGACGGGGCGACCCATGCCGGAAGCTTCGACCTCGCTTATCTCTGCACTTTGCCCAATTTCACGGTGATGGCGGCCGCCGACGAGGCCGAATTGGTCCACATGGTCCACACCGCGGCGATGCACGACGCGGGGCCGATCGCGCTCCGCTACCCGCGCGGCAACGGCACCGGCGTGGCGTTGCCCGAGACGCCCGAGCGGCTGGAGATCGGCAAGGGCCGGATCGTGCGCGAGGGCAAGAAGGTCGCGATCCTGTCCTTGGGCACGCGGCTCGAGGAGGCGCTGAAGGCGGCCGACATATTGGACGGCAAGGGCCTTTCCGCGACCGTCGCCGACCTGCGCTTCGCCAAGCCGCTCGACGAGGAATTGATCCGCCGCCTCATCACCACCCACGAGGTCGCGGTGACGGTCGAGGAAGCGTCGATCGGGGGCTTGGGCGCCCACGTCCTCACCATGGCCAGCGACCACGGCCTGATCGACGCCGGCCTGAAGCTGCGCACCATGCGGCTCCCCGACCGCTTCCAGGACCAGGACAAGCCCGAGAAGCAATATGCCGACGCGGGCCTGGATGCGGAGGGGATCGTCGACACGGTCTTGAAAGCGCTGAGGCATAACAGCGCCGGGGTGGTTGAGGGCGCGCGGGCCTGAGCGCGATGCGCGCGATCCTTGTCTCGATACCACTCCTTCTCTTCGCGCCGGGCTGCGGGGATGCGAAGGCGGCCGGCGAGATTGCGTGCCAGCAGCGACTGGCCGGTTCCCCGGCTCGGCCCGCATCGCCACCCAATCCCTCCGAACGCCGGCTGTCCTCCCCCTTCGCGGCCTGGAACCAATATTATCGCGAAATGGCTCTCGACGGTTGTACCGAAGGCCAACGTTACCAGGCTTCAGCCTTGGCCCGCATTTCGGCTGAACTTTCCGACGCCCTCCAGCCGTTCGGCGATCCTTCGCGGACCATGAAGCAGGCCCCGACTTTGCGCAGCAATCAGGCCTTCATGGAGTTGCAGGCAAGGATTGAAGGCTTCGAGCGTCGCCGCGAGGTCATTCAGAAAGAGTTGGAGCGAATGACCGGCGAGGGCCGGTAGGATGGTCAAGCTCCGGGCCGATCAGCTGCTCGTCGATCGCGGGCTGGCGGAGTCTCGGCCCCGGGCGCAGGCGTTGATCCTCGCCGGCCTCGTCTTCTCGGGGGAGCGCAAGATCGAGAAAGCGGGGCAGGGGTTGGTGCCCGATGCGCCGCTGGAAGTCCGGGGCAAGGACCATCCATGGGTATCGCGGGGCGGGGTGAAGCTCGCGCATGGGCTCGAACACTTCGGCTGGGAGGTGGCGGGGGCGGTGGCGCTCGACGTGGGATCCTCGACCGGCGGGTTCACCGATGTGCTGCTGCACAACGGCGCGGCCAGGGTGTTCGCGGTCGATGTCGGGACCAACCAGCTGGCCTGGAAGCTCAGGCAGGATCCGCGCGTCGTCGTCCACGAGCAGACCAATGCGCGCTATCTGACGGACGCGATCGTCACCGAGCCGGTCGACGTCATTACCTGCGACGCGAGCTTCATCTCGCTGGCCAAGGTGCTCGATGCGGCGCTCGATTTCGCGAAGCCGGGCGGCCGGCTGATCGCTTTGGTGAAGCCACAGTTCGAGGCGGAGCGGGCCGAGATCGGCAAGGGCGGTGTGGTGCGCGACCCGGCGGTGCACGCGCGGGTGTGCGAAGGGGCCGCGACTTGGCTCACCGGGCGCGGCTGGCGCGTCGCCGGAGTGACTCAGAGCCCCATCACCGGCCCTGAGGGCAATGTCGAGTTCCTGATCGGCGCCGAAAAAGGCGCGCCGTCCGAGACACCTTGATACACTCGCCCTCTCGACACGCGCCGAAATTTGGGCATTGACCGCAGCGGTGGGCGCCGAACACGAGAAGAGGGTCGATTTGTACCGGCCAGTCCTGATCCTTGCGCTCGCCGCGATCCTCGCCGCGTGCGGCGGCGGCGATGCGAAGCAGCGCGACCGCGCGCCGCCTCTGGTCAAGGCCGAGGCGGCGACGATGATGACCTTCACCGACCGGATCGAGGCGGTGGGAACGGCGCGCGCCAATGAGCAGGTGACGCTCTCGGCGCCGGTCACCGAGCGGATCGTTCGGCTGAATTTCGACGACGGCGGCTTCGTTCGCGCCGGCCAGGTGGTCGCGGTGCTGCGCCAGGCCGAACAGAGCGCGCAATTGAACGAGGCGAGCGCCCGCCAGCGCGAGGCGCAGCAGCAGCTGGCGCGGGTCGAGGCGCTCAAGAATCGCGGCTTCGCCACCCGCTCCAATTACGACACGCAGGTCGCGGCGGCGGCGGCGGCGCGCGCGCAATCGCAGCAGGTCCGCGCCCAGATCGGCGAGCGGGTGATCCGCGCGCCCTTTTCGGGCTGGGTTAGCTTGCGGACCATCTCGGTCGGCGCGATGGCGACCCAGGGCACGGAGATCGCGACCATCAGCGATCTGACGTCGATCAAGCTCGATTTCACCGTGCCCGAGACTATGCTGGCGGCGATCCGGACTGGCCTTCCCATCGAGGTGCGCGCGGCTGCCTATCCCGACCGGCCGTATCGCGGCGTCATCCACACGATCGATCCGGTGATCGATCCCAATACGCGCGCGGTGACGGTGAGGGCGCGGCTGCCCAATCCGGACCGGACGCTGAGGCCCGGAATGATGCTCAACGTGACGATCGAAAGCGCCAGCCGCAGCGGCCTTTCGGTGCCCGAGCTGGCCGTAGTCGGCGAGGGAGAGAATCGCTTCGTCTTCGCGGTCGGCGCCGATGGACGCGCGCGCCGGGTGCAGGTGCGGACCGGGGCTCGGGCAGGGGGCCGGATCGAGGTGCTGCAGGGACTGGGGCCGGGCCGGCGGGTGGTGACCGAAGGGATCGTCAAGGTATCGGACGGCATGCAGGTCCGGCTGGCCGGGGCGAGGGGCGGCGGCCGGCCGGCACGCGGGAAGGCTCCCTAGCGCCGTGAAGCTCTCCGACCTCTCGGTGAAGCGGCCCGTCTTCGCGGCGGTGATCGCGATGCTGATGGCGGTGACCGGCCTCATCGGCTTCTTCAACCTTTCGGTGCGCGAATATCCCGACGTCGACCCGCCAGTCGTCTCGGTCGACACCCGCTATATCGGCGCCGCCGCCAGCGTGGTCGAAACCCGCGTGACCCAAGTGCTCGAGGAGCAATTGGCGGGCCTCGAAGGGCTGCAGACGATCACTTCGCGCTCGCGCGACGGGCAATCGGACATCAGCATCGAGTTCGCAGCGGGCCGCGACGTCGATTCCGCGGCCAACGACGTCCGCGACCGCGTCGGCGCCGCCGCCGGCAATCTGCCCGCCGAGGTCGAGCCGCCGGTGGTCAGGAAGGTCGACGCCGACGCGTCGCCGATCATGTTCCTGGTCATTTCCAAGCCCGGCTGGTCGCGGCTGCAGCTCTCGGACTGGGTCGACCGCAACCTGCTCGACCGATTCTCCTCGTTGGACGGCGTCGCTCGGGTCTTCATCGGCGGCGAGGCAAGGCCGGCGATGCGGGTCTGGATTCGGCCGGAGCGGCTGGCCGGCTTCGGCCTCACCCCCGCCGACATCGAGACCGCGCTGAGAACCCAGAATGTCGAGCTGCCCGCCGGGCGATTGGAATCGGCCCAGCAGAATGTCACCCTCCGCGTCGAGAGGCCGTTCGCCACGCCCGAACAGTTCCGCACTCTGATCGTCGGGCGCGGCGCCGACGGCTATCTGGTCCGCCTGGGCGACGTGGCCCGCATCGAGCAGGGGCCCGAAAACCCTTATGCCGCCTTCCGCCTCAACGGCAATCCGGCCGTCGGGCTCGGCATCGTGCGCCAGTCCGGCGCCAATACGCTCGCTGTCGCCGAGGCGGCCAAGGACATGGCCGATTCGGTGCGCCCGGACCTGCCCGAGGGAATGGAGATCACAATCGGCTCGGACGAATCCCAGTTCATAGAACGCGCGATCGAGAAGGTGTGGGTGACGCTTGCCGAAGCGGCGGTGCTGGTCGTGCTCGTCATCTATCTGTTCCTCGGGAGCTGGCGCGCGACGCTGATCCCGGCGGTCACGGTTCCGCTCTGCCTGCTGGCGAGCTTCGCGGTGCTCTGGGCGCTGGGCTTCTCGATCAACCTGCTGACCTTGCTCGCCCTGGTCCTGTCGATCGGCATCGTCGTCGACGACGCGATCGTCGTCCTGGAAAATGTCTATCACCGGATCGAGGAGGGCGAGGAGCCGCTCGCCGCCGCGTTCAACGGCACCCGCCAGGTCGGCTTTGCGATCCTGTCGACGACCATGGTGGTGTGCGCGGTGTTCGTGCCGATCATGTTCATCGCCGGCCAGACCGGCTTGCTGTTTCGCGAGCTCGCCGCGGCGATGATCGGGGCGCTCGCCTTTTCGGGCTTCTTCGCCCTCAGCCTCGCGCCGATGCTTTGCTCGAAGCTGCTCAAACGCGAGGAGCGCAAGGGATTTTCCGCCCGCATCGACCGCGGCTTCAAGCGTGTCAGGAAGGCTATGCGCGGTGGCTCGACCGGGTGATCGAGAAGCCTCTCGTTCCGCTCGTGGCGGTGGCCATCTTCCTCGGCGCGTCGGGCGCCCTGTTCTTCACGCTCCAGTCCGAGCTGGTGCCGGTCGAGGATGCCGGGATCGTCAACGCCAATGTCACGGCGCCCGAAGGCACCGGCTTCGCCGAGATGGACCGCTACATGACCGGTGTGCAGGCCCGGCTGATGCCGATGGTGGGCGAAGGCGCAGTGCGTTCGATGATCGTGCGCACGCCGGGCGGCTTCGGCGCCAGCGACGACTTCAACACCGGCGCGGTCAGCATCTTTCTGAAGCCCTGGGAGGAGCGCGAGGAGACGACCGCCGAGGTGGTGGCCGAGGTCAACCGCACGCTCGCGCAGATCCCGGCCGTGCGCGGCAACGCGTCGGTCAGAAACTCCCTCTCCCGTGGCCGCGGCCAGCCGGTCAATTTCGTGATCGCCGGCGCGACCTATGCCGATCTCGCCCGCGCCCGCGACCGGATCATCGCCGCCGCCGCCGACAATCCGGGCATCGTCAACCTCGACAGCGACTATAAGGAGACCAAGCCGCAATTGCGGATCGAGGTCGATACGGCGCGCGCCGGCGATCTCGGCGTGTCGGTCGCCGACGTCTCGAATGCGCTGCAGACTTTGCTCGGGTCGCGCCGGGTCTCGACCTATGTCGACCGCGGCGAGGAATATCGCGTGATCGTCCAGGCCGAGGAGAATGCCCGCGCCACCCGGGACAATCTCGCCGCGATCTATGTGCGCAGCCGCACCGGCACCCTGGTCCCGATGTCGAACCTGGTCCGCGTCCACGACATGGCCGGCGCGCGCGACTTGGGGCGCTACAACAAATTGCGCGCGATCACGCTTTCGGGCGGCCTTGCGCCCGGTTACTCGCTGGGCGAGGCGCTGACGTTCCTCGAAGGGGCCGCCGCGGCCGCGCCCGAAGTGGTCGCGACCGGCTATCGCGGTGAGAGCCAGGCGTTCCGCGAGGCGGGCGGCTCCATCTACTTCGTCTTCCTGCTCACCATCCTGGTGGTCTATTTGCTGCTCGCGGCGCAGTTCGAAAGCTTCATCCATCCGGCGGTGATCATCTCCACGGTGCCGCTGGCGGTGGCGGGCGGCCTCATCGGCCTCGCGCTGATGGGCCAGACGATGAACCTCTACAGCCAGGTCGGCCTCGTCATGCTGGTCGGCCTCGCCGCCAAGAACGGCATCCTGATCGTCGAGTTCGCCAACCAGCTGCGCGACGCCGGGCGCGACGTGGGCGCGGCGGTGCGCGAGGCGGCGCGGCGGCGCCTCCGGCCGATCCTGATGACCTCAATCGCGACCGTCGCCGGCGCTATGCCGCTGATGATCGCGACCGGCGCGGGCGCGGCGGCGCGCACGGCGATCGGCGTGGTGATCGTGTTCGGCGTCTCGATCGCGACCCTGATCACCTTGTTCCTGATCCCGCTCCTCTATTCGCGGCTGGCGCGTTACACGGGTTCGCCGCTGGCGGTGTCGCGCCGGCTGGAAGGCCAGCTTGCCGGGCCGCAGCCGCAACCGCAGCCGGCGGAGTAGAGGAAAAGGAATGGCCGGTATCGCCTCCAAGTCGCAGCTCAGGATGAGCTTCCTGCGCTATGCGCTGTTCACCGTTCCCGGCGTGCTCCTGCTCGGCACCTTGTCCGGCCGGCTGTCCGGCGCGGGCGATGGCAATCCCTGGTTCGATGCGCTGGTGAAGCCCGGGTTCATGCCGCCGGGCTGGGCGTTCGGCGCGGCCTGGACCCTGCTCTACATCCTGCTTGGCCTGTCGCTGGCGATGGTGCTCCACGCGCGCGGCGCGAGGGAGCGCGCGCGTGCGCTGACCCTGTTCGCGCTCCAGCTCGTCCTCAACTTTTCCTGGTCGCCGGTCTTTTTCGGCTGGCACCAGGTCGGCATCGCGCTCTCGATCATCGCGGCGATGATCGTGACGACGGTGGCGATGATCTTCGTCATCTGGCGGATTCGCGTGGTGGCCGCGCTGCTGCTCTACCCTTATCTGGGCTGGCTGATGTTCGCCGCGGCGCTCACCTATCAGATCCTCGCCCTCAATCCCGATGCGGAGACGCTTGTACCGGCGGCCCGCAGTATCAATATCGAGATCTGAACTTATATTTTGAGGAAAGGACCGGCCATGCAGTCCCAGAACCGGCTGTTCGACGATTTCGTCAAGGTGATGAACGGGGCCGCCGGCACCATCGCCGGCATGACCCGCGAGGCGCAGGCCGCGATGCAGGAACGCGCCCGGGAATGGATCGGCGGCCTCGACCTGGTCAGCCGCGAGGAGTTCGACGCGGTCAAGGCGATGGCGGTCGCCGCGCGCGAGGAGAACGAAGCTCTGGCCGCGCGGATCGCGGCGCTGGAAGGCAAGGGCGCGAAGCCCGCGGGCAAGAAGGCGCGGCCCGGGGCGACCGCCTGACTATCCACAACTTTGTTAACCGGGAACCGTGCTGTTCCTTGCGCTTTGGGCGCCGGGCAGGCAGATTCAGGCGTGAACAAATCGGGACTGGGCGCTGCATGGATATGGATGAATTCGAGCTGGAACGCGAGGCGAGCGCCCCGATCGACATGCTCGAAACCTATTTCAGCGCGCTTGGCTGGGCGTATGAGCGCAACGGCGAGGACGAGATCATCTCGAGCTTTCAGGGCAGCTGGACCCAATATGAGCTCAGGGCGATCTGGCGGACCGAGGACCAAGTGCTCCAGTTTCTCGCTTTGCCCGACGTCCGCGTCGCGCCCGAGAAAAGGGCGGCAACCTACGAGACCATCGGCCTCATTAACGAGCAGCTCTGGCTCGGCCATTTCGAGCTCTGGTCGGCCTCGGGCCTCGTCCTCTTCCGCCACGCCGCCTTGCTCGAAGGCAGCGAGGAGAGTGGCACCCTGACCCTGCAGCAGGCGGAGACCCTGGTCGAGGCGGCGATCGAGGAGTGCGAGCGCTTCTACCCGGTCTTCCAGTTCGTGCTCTGGGCCGACAAGACGCCGCAGGAAGCGATCGCCGCGGCGCTGATCGAGACCCAGGGCGAGGCTTAGGTGAGCTGATGACCGAGCCGCTGCTGCCGGGGCCGCTCTGGCTCGCCGGCTGCGGCAACATGGCGGGCGCGATGCTGGCGCGCTGGCTCGATGAGGGCGTCGATCCGGCCCATGTCAGCGCGATCCGGCCGAGCGGCGCGCCGGCGCGCGAGGGCGTGCGCGTCACCACAGAATGTCCCGAAGACGAGGTGCCGGCGATCGTGCTCCTGGGCATGAAGCCCCATCAGCTCAATCTCGCCGCCCCGGCGCTGGCGCCGATCCTCGACCGCGAGACCGTCCTCGTCTCGATCCTGGCCGGCGTCGAGATCGCCTCGCTGCGGGCGCGCTTCCCGGCGCCGCGGACGATCATAAGGGCGATGCCGAATTTGCCGGTGCGGGTCGGCAAGGGCGTTGTCGGTCTCTTCAGCGACAGTGAAGACGTCGCCGCGCGAGCCATCGTCACCCGGCTGATGGCCGTGCTGGGGCACGCCGAATGGTTCGAGGATGAGGAGAGCTTCCAGCTTGCCGGCGCATTGACCGGTGCGGGCCCGGCTTTCCTGTTTCGCTTCATCGACGCCCTCGGCGCAGCGGCGGCGCAGCTCGGCCTGCCGTACGAGCAGGCCGCCCGCCTCGCCCTGAAGACGGTCGAAGGGGCTGCGGCTCTCGCGGCCGCATCACCGGACGATCCGGAAACGCTCGCGCGCAAGGTGGCGAGCCCGGGCGGGACGACCGAGGCGGGACTAAGGGTGCTGGACGAGGATCGCGCCTTGCCCGATCTCCTCGAACGCACCGTTTCCGCCGCGCGCCTTCGCGGCCTGGAAATGGCGGGAGAGGCGCGGCGGGAGTCAGATTGACCGACCGACCGGTCGGCCTTATCCGCGCTCCATGACCGATCAGCGCCCCTATGACGACCGCGACGGCTGGATCTGGTTCGACGGCCGGCTCGTGCCCTGGCGCGAGGCGAACGTCCACGTCCTCACCCACGCGCTCCACTACGCCTCGTCGGTGTTCGAAGGACAGCGCGCTTATGGCGGCGAGATTTTCAAGCTGACCGAGCACAGCTCGCGGCTGCGCAAGAGCGCCGCGTTGCTCGGCTTCGAAATTCCGTGGAGCGTCGAGGAGATCGACGCCGCGTGCCGCGAGGTGCTCGAGGCTCAGGGACTCGTCGACGCTTATATGCGCCCGCTCGCCTGGCGCGGCTCGGAGCAGATGGGCGTCTCCGCCCAGAAGAACAAGATTCACCTCGCCATATCCTGCTGGGACTGGGGCAATTATTTCAGCGAGGAGGCGGTGCGCGAGGGCCTGAAGCTCGATATCTCGGCCTGGCGGCGCCCCGCGCCCTACACCGCGCCGACCGAATCCAAGGCGGCCGGGCTCTACATGATCTGCACGCTCGCCCGGCACGCGGCGCAGGCCAAGGGCCTCGACGACGCGCTGATGCTCGACTGGCGCGGCCAGGTGGCCGAAGCGACCGGAGCCAACGTCTTCTTCGTGCGTGACGGCGCGCTGCACACGCCGCTGCCCGACTGCTTTTTGAACGGCATCACGCGGCAGACGGTGATCGAGCTCGCCGGGCGGCGCGGCATCGCGGTGCACGAGCGGGCGATCTGGCCCGAGGAGCTCTCCGGCTTCGAGCAATTCTTCATCACCGGCAGCGCCGCCGAAGTCTCGCCGGTGTCCTGCGCGGGGCCGTGGAAATTCGAGGTCGGCGATCTCAGCCTGCAGATGCGCAGCGACTATCTCGATCTGGTCAACCGCCGGCTCGCCAACGCCTGAACGGGGTTTAACTACCCCGCCCGCCAGCTATATACCCGCCCGTCAACCGCTCTGCTGGGGCGTCGCCAAGTGGTAAGGCACCGGTTTTTGGTACCGGCATTCGCAGGTTCGAATCCTGCCGCCCCAGCCAGTTTCGGGCCGTACGGCTCGCCAGCCGTCATGCGAGTGGCACTGCGGCCTGCTTGATGACACGACGCAGGTCAGTCGCGGTCGCCGTTCCGTCAGTGGCGAAGGTGACCGCCGCAAGCGGCGCATGAAGGACTTGCACCCCGTCCGGCGGCATTGCCTGGGGCGTTTCGTCCGGGTCGTCGCCGCGCGGCCAGATGATGTCGGCCAAATCGATCCGGGCCGGGATCATCCAATGATCGCCGCTCTGATAGACATGGGCCGGCGTCCCAGGCGCGAAGCGGATCGAGATGCCGTCCTCGATGGTCAGCCACTCATCCTCGACAAGCTGCAGACCATGGTCGTCCGCCAATGGCGGGTAGCCGCTCTTGGGATCGCCTTTCTTATGGTCCCAACGCCGCAACATCAGCCCCCGCTCGGCGCCCTCGATCGCTGGCCCCGGAGACGCGTCGAGTGTGACGGTCGCGTCGTCGGGATCGTAGGCGGTGACCCTCCGGATCGGGCCCGCGCCGGGGCACATGCGGATCGCTTCGTTCGAGATCTCGACATGGTCGCCCACCGCGACTTCGGACCGGGCGTCGCGCCATGCCGCCGCGAGCTGCACCAGCGTCCCGCTAACCCTTTCCACCGGCAGCACCACCGAACCATTGTCCCGCGACCAGATAAAGGTCGCCTGCTGCTGACCGGTGGCACCGTCGGCGCCGCCACCTCGATAAATCTCAATCCGGTAGAGCTGGTTTTCGATGCCGCGATAGGAAGCGCGGGGCGAGACAACGCACGGATCGGCGGCAGCGGTCGGCGTGCGCGCTCGGGCGGCCAGCATTCCTCGACTGGCCGACGTCCATCGCCGCAGCAAATTGACGGCCGTGGCCTCGTTGATTTGCGGAGGCGCGGCGCCCTGGCCTGGCCATTCGCCAAGCTTCACCCTCCAGACCATCTGCCTCAAGCCTACGGTGGCGGGCCCCCCGAGCGCCACCTCGCGGAGGCCGTCAAACTCGACCGCGTCAACATGGCGCTCCCATAATTCGAGATAGGCGAGGTAGGTGTTCGGCTTGGGCTGCGGCTGCTCCTCCAGCCAGGGTTGTCGCTTGTTATCGTCCTCGCCGCGCCAGGTAACCGGCTCGCCGTTCCGGCAGTGGTAACCGCCGACATAATAATTGCCGGGCGTGATCGCGACATCCCAGTGCAGGCCGGGCAGCGCCGTTATCTTGAACGAATCGTGGACGCCGCCGAAGGGCCCGATCAGGTGCTCGGCCAGGGTGCGGAGCTGGTGGAGCTGGATCGCCTGGAGCAGGTTGGAGTCCGAATCGAGCGTCAGTCGCCCTTGCTGATAATTCAGGCCGGTCGCGCCGAATTGCGGGCTGAAACCGTAGCGGGAAAAGTCGCCCCTCATCTTGGCATCCTCCTAATCGGCAAAGATGATGCCGGCGTCGCAGCGCGCCGGCACATATTCCTCGAGCCGCGCGCGCAGGTTCGCCGCCCGCATCCCGAGCTGAAGGTGGTGGTAGACGCCCATTTCCGACTCGTCGTCGGCGCCGCGGCTGATCTCCTCCGGGCAGCTCAGTGCGAGCCGGCAATAATCCGGCCTGCCGTAGCGCAGGCTGTCGAAGCGGGGGCGGACCCGCACCCGCGCCTCCCCGATCTCGGGGCTCGGCGAACTCTTCGGCGCCGGGCCCTCCGGCTGATTCAGCGCCGCCTCCGCCAGATCGGGCTGGCACTGGAAGCGCCGCGGCGTGCGCGAACCGGGCGTGACGTAGCAGAAGCGCAGGCAGCCGATCTGGCGCCGCGCCACCGTCATCCGCCCGAGAAACAGGCTGTTCTCGCCGAGCTCGACCGCATGGGTCATCACCCGGCCGATGATGGTTGAGCGCACGAAGCGGGCGGTGACGAAGGCGATCCGCGATCCGGCCGCGCCGAGCGCCTCGCACTGCGGGCTGTCGCAATCGGCGCCCGTGGCGTCGATGATGCTGTCGGACACCCGCACCCGGATGGGGTCGGTACCGACCTCGTCATTGTTGACCTGGATCGAGCCGACGATGCTGTACTCGACGGTGATGCAGGCGCCGCTGTCGACAATTTCGATGCTGGGCTCCGCCGGCCGTTTCGGATCGCAGTCGGGACCAAGCCACCAGCCGGGCACCAGGGTGGAATGGCGCACGGTGAGCGATCTCAGCCTCCCTTCGACCTGGACGCCGCGGCCGTAAACCATCAGGCCGTCGAGAGTGAAGCGGCTCCCCTCGCCGCCGGTCACGCTGAGGGAATCCGTGCCGCCGGCCTCCCAATCGACCAGGCCCATGACGATCCGGGTCTGCTGGGCGGCCCGCAGCTGGAGCGTCTCGCCCGGCTCGAGGTGGATTCGCACCGGCAGCACGTAGACGCCGCCCTCCGTTATCTCGATCACCTCATGCCTGGGCTCGCCCCCTGGGGGCGCACCGCCCTCCGCCCAGGGTTCGAGGGCGGCGCGCAACTGCTTGACGCCGGCTACGGCGATCACTCTCGCCTCCGCCTCCTGGGCGAGCGGCCGCCGATATTCGCCGCCGCCAATCTCGGCGGGGAAGCCGTAATGATAGCTGACCCTGACCTGCTGCTTGGGCGGCTGGCGCGGCGGAAAGGCGATCCGCCCGCGCTCCGGATCGACCGCGACATGGTTTTGCGGCGGCAGATAGGTCCAGTCCTCGAGGTCCGCGACGATGATTTTGTCAGGTGGAATGAGGCCCGAGCCGCTCCCGCCCTTCTTCGGCCAATCCGGCGCCCAGATCGCCAGGCTGCGGACCACTTCCTCGCCATCCTCTTCGTCAAGCCCGTAATAATCTGGCGAGGGATGCGTAATTCGTGCGCCGCGGGCGCGGGGGGCCGCCAGCGCGCGGCGACCGATTCGTTCGGGTAGCCGGGGGCGGTCGAGCCGGGCCGGTTCGGGGCGGGCGAACAGCGGCGTGTCGTTGCCGAGCAGGCTGAAGGTGAAGAAGTTGGGCCCGACCTCCTCGCAGCAGCGCGCGGGCGCGCGCGTGACCGGGAAAGCCCGCAGCCGCCATACGAACAGGCCGACATTGCCGGGACCGTGCGATCCCATGGTGCGCGCGGATCCCAGCCGGCGCATGTCGGCGGTCCTCGGCAGGCTGTCCAGAGGGCCCCCGGGGCCGTTGAGTGGATGGCGGATATCGACGATGCAGCCGCGATCCGGCCGACCCAGCCGCAGCGACTGGCTCTGGGCCAGCCTTTCCCTGAACTCAACCGCGACGGCCGGCCAGCCGGCCACGTCGGCAGCGAGCCGTTCGAGCAGGCGCAGCGTTCCCTTGCCGGCGCGATAGCGGATCGTGTTCGCCACTTCGAGGCGCGGCACCAGGGCCCCGGTCCGCCGCGCCGATTCTCCAACCGGTCCGACCGGCCGATATCCGACCAGCGCGCCGATATAGGGCACCACCCAGTCCTCGCAGGTTTCGATGAACCAATTGTCGTAGGCGCGCTCGATATCCTCCTCGATCAGCGTCACCTGCTCGGCGATCAACTGGAGCAGCGCGCGGAGGGGCTCGCCTTCCGCGGCGTCGCGATTGCGGTGGACGGCGGGGAGGAGGTCGTAGAGCCGGTCGCGCGTGTCGGTCATCCCTGGCCTCCGGTCCGATTGAGCACGAGAGTGGCGGCGACGTCGCGGGTGAGCAGGAGCAGCTCGGCGGGCAGCATCGCACCGCGTTCGAGCCGGGCCCGGGCGGCGTCGACCTTGCCGGCCACCCCGGCGGCCACGGCGGCCTTGATCGACGATTCGGTCTCTGCGGGCGTCAGGGGACGGCGCACGCCGTCGCGCCCGGCGGCGCTGGTGGGGATCGCGCCGAACACGTTGAGATCGACCATGGCCACTCCCTCGACCGATTGGATCGCGCAGAGAATCTCGCTGCTGGCCAGGCCTTGGCCGAGTTCGCGGCGCTCGAAGCCGAAGGCGTCGAGCAGAGCCTCCCGGACCGCGGTCGCCACCACCTCCCAGCGCCGGTCGGATTCGATGCACAGGTCCGCCTCGACGACGAGCAGGCGGAGCTCGCGCGGCGCAACCTGCACCGCTTGGAACGGATCGCCGAGATCGCGGTACGCCTTGCGCAAGGCGGCGAGCAGCTCCGTTCCGGAATCGAGCGGAGCATCGTCCAGGCCGGCGACGGTGACATGGACGACGTTGCGGCTGCCGTTGCTTATCTCCAGCGCGTCCGCCTTGGCGATGCCGGCGAAGGTGCGGGCGAAATCGGCATAGTCGCGCGGCGCCACCACCCGGCCGAGCGCGGCCGTGGCCAGGGGCGCGTTTCGCCGCACCTGATCGAGCGTCTCCGGGTCGGCGCCTCCCGAAGCGCGGAACGGATTGACCACCTCCTTGACCCCAAGCGGGCGCGTGACGAGCTGTTGGATCTGCCCGGCCCGGGCATTGCCTCCGCGGCCGAGGCCGCTGCGGTAAATCGCGGTGACGTTGAGGGTGCCGGCCGGCAGTCGGGCGCCCTCGATCCCGTCGCCGAACACGACCGATGACCTGCCCTCATGGTCGGTCCTGACGGCATAGGCGCGAGCGGTCGCAGGCAGGTCGACGAAGCTTCCGACTTCCTTCCATTCGATGTCGTTGACGAACACCTGCAGCGTGTCCGCCGCGCCGGCCGGCGTCGGCGCGGGGACATAGGTGAGCGGTGAATGCTTCAGCGCGAAGCTCTGATTGGCCTTGCCTCCGTCGCCACTGCCGAGCGTCTCTTCGTGAGTCTCGCCGTGGCTCGCCTTCACGAGATTGGCATGGATGGCGACGCTGTCGCGGCGGTAGCAGTAAGAGAGCGGCCGCTCGAGCCAGATGAAGGTGTGCAGCGTGTCTCCGGCGAGCTTCTCCGGCGGAGCCATGTTCGAGAAGCTTTCCGCCTTCAGCTGGGACCAGGGCGCAATTCGGCATGCCGCGCCCGGCATGATCTGGAAAGCCGGCGGGTGATCCCTGGCAACGCCCCGCACGTCGTGAACGACTCGCGCGATCATCGCCGGCTCGACACCCGCCACCCCTTCGACGTTCTCGATGTCGGCGCGCTCCCCGGTCACCATCACGAAGCGGCCGGGCTCAAGCCCCAGATAGAGGCCGTCCAGCTCGATCGGAGGGCCTTTCGAGCTGCCGTCGCAAACCGGGGCGACCATCGGGCTGGGAGCGAGTGCCAGCGCTTCGCTGGCGGCATAGACGGTGGTGCCCCGAACGACCTCATAGTCCCTGTTCGCAATTTCCTGCTGGACGAGACCTATGAGCTTCACGTCCGGCGCGATCTTGATCCAGCCCTGGTCGTCGCGCGACGCGTCGATAAGGAGTCGGGTGATCGCGCCGGTGCCGCCATAATCGGCGCGGGTCATGCCGGCGTTGACCGAGCGGATGCGCGCCACCCGCCAGGGGCCGGCGCGGGCCACTGCCGCGCCGGGCAAGCCGGGCCCGGCGCCGGGGGTGGCGGGGAAATCGGGGAAGTCGGGGACGCCCGTCATATCCGCCAGCACCCACGAATTCGGAAGGATGCCGTCATGGCCGCCGTCCAGGTCGAGCCGGTCCCGCGCCTCGCGCTTGAGGAAACTGGCGAATTGTCCTGCGGTCGGGATTCGGTCGGCGGTCACGATCGGCCACTCGCCGACATCCTCGGTCTCGATATTTCCGTTCAGGTTGCGGGTTCGGCGTTGCCGCGGGAAATTGTGGCCGAACAAATGGCTGCGCACGCGGAGCGCATAGACCCTGAGCGGCGGCACGGCCTCGAGTCCGGCGCGGCATCCCGCGAGGCCCGCGGCAAGTTGCTCGGCAAAGTCGGGAGAAGCCTGCGCAAGCATCGTGAGCCCGGCGTCGCCCGCTTGCTCGAAACGCTTCGCCAGCGAGCCCGGTAGCCGCAGCGGGCTTGCGGGCGCCACCGCGCGCGCAATCGTGAGCTTGTCGATCAGCGCCTCGACGCTGCATTCCGGCGCCGGCGGCTCCAAATGCCTCATCACCGCCTCGATCAGGATCTCGAGCGCCTTGTCCAGGGCCAGAGTCCAGCTCTTCAGCCTCACCGCCTGGCGCAGGTTGCGGAGCGGCCTCAGCTTCTCCTGGATCGCGTCGCGCAGTGTCAGCAGCCGGAACACTGCTGCCGAGAGGTCGGCGTCGCTCGGAGTCTCGCCGGGTTTCGGCTCCTCGATCCAGGCGATCATCGCGACGATTTCGGCCGCAGTCTTGCCGCTAGGCGGCGCGTCGTGAAGCTGCCTGATCCGGCGGACGGCAACGAGGATCGCCGGCGGCAGGACGTCAGGGGCCGGGGGCGGCGTGTCCCACGGTTGGAGCTCGACCCGGGTCCGGCCGGCGTCGACATCCTCCTCGACCAGCAGGATCCGATAGGCGTCGGGCTGTGCGTCGCCCAGACCGACCAGAAGCGGGTCGCCCGCTTTCAGCCGAGTTGCCGTGCCCGCGAGATAGAGCTCATGCGAAAGCGCCCCGGGCTTCCAGCGAGCCGGCTCCGTCTGGCGGACTCCAAGCCGGTTCCAGGACGACCGGGCGACGAGATCCTCCGAGGTCTCGAACATCTGCGGCAGCTCGCCGGGCCCGGGCACGGTGCGGACCTGAGCTCCGGCCGGGATCGTCACCTGCTCCGGCACATTGGCGTCGAGCGTGTAGGCGAGCCAGGCGCCCGCGGCGACGCCGGGGCGCGGCGCGTAGCCGACCAGGCGGGCAAGGTCGCGGACCGAGCGCTGCTGGGTCGCCGTCCCCAGATATCCTTCGTTGACGATCCGCTCCTGGTAGAAAGTGAGCACGTCGGCCATCGTCGCGAAGGCGTCGAGCAAGGCAATCGACGCGTCCGCGTCGCGGACGCCGAGGCCGGCAAACGGCCGGATGACGTCCGGCCCGTCGCCGAAGTAGTGCGTGGAAAGCCGCGCCTTCATCGTCGCGAGGAAACTGCCATGGGTGCCAATGCGGACGGCCATGGCGTCGAGGCCCGGCCGGTTCTCGGTCGGCAGGGGGGTCAGGACGCGAATGCCCTCGCAGCAGCCGCAGGCGGCCTGGCCGCAGCCGCAGGGCGCGCCGCCGCTCACCGGCCGCCCCGCAGGTTCAGCGTCAGCGCGCCGTTCTCGGGGAAGCGCGGGTCGTTATCCAGCCTCGCCACCTCGAACGGCCCAAGCGCCAGCTGGCCGGCCTCGACCTCGCCGTTCCGCCCCTCGTTCAGCCGCTCGAGCCGGGTCACCACCACGCTCGCCACGCCCTCGACGCTATGGGCGGCGGCGACGATGCGGCTGATGGTGATCCTATCGCCGAAGCTCAAGGCATCGGCGTGGAAAAGGCCGCGTCCGCCGGCCCAGCTTCCGGCGCCCAGCACCCGCTGCAGAGCCGCCTTGACGTGGCCGCGCAGATAAGAGGGGCGAACGCAGATCGTGAGCTCGAGGAGCAGGGATACCAGCCGCGCCGGAATCACGCGGACGTCGTGGCCGATGCGGCGATAGCGCTCGAGATGCTGCTCGAGCAGCCGCAGCAGGCTCGCATCCTGCTCGCCCCCATAGGCGTCGACCGCTACCTGGACCTCGACCGCCGCCGGGCTCGACCGAATATGGGCCGTCGCGCGCTGCACGAGCGCCGGGAAATCGCGCATCACGATCGCGGCATAGTCGGCAGGCGCGACGGCGCGCCGGAGCGCAGTGTGGAAATGGAAGGGTGCCCGCAGCTTCGCCCTCGCGGCGGCTTCGGGAGGCGAGCCGCTCCGCGCGGGCAAGGGATTGCGCACCCGGATCGTGGCGCCGTCCGGGAAGTTGTTGCGAAAGACGATCTGGCCGATCGTCTCGGGGGCGACGTTGCCGCGCGGGCCATTGCCCGATCGGTAGGCCGCGCGGAAATCCTCGCCGACCGCGGGCGCGCGGCCGTTGGTACCGTCGCCGAACCGCACCCAGGCGATCCGATCGTCGTCCATCTCAACGACGAAATGGCGATCGTCGGAGCCGCTGCCCAGGAGATCACGCTGCGCACGCCAGCTGTGCTCGACGTCCTCTCCGCCTGGGATGCTGCTGGACAGGACCAAAGCGGGCACGCAATCGCTCGGATCCTGATCGAGAGCGGCGGCCGCGGCGGCCCCGCGGCAACCGCCATTGTCCGGAATCGCGGGCGCATAGGGGCTGGCATAGGTGAGGTCGAGGCGGCGCAGGCGCGGGCGGTAGCGTCCGGGCCGATCGATCGCTTCGGCGGCGTCGCAATCGTCGGCGCAGCGGCCGACGAGGCGCTCGCCCGGCCCCCGGCCCAAATTCTCTTCGATGCCGAGGCCGGCGTCCGCAAGCACGACGTTTCCGCGGACGATGCTGACGTCGCCGATCGGCTCGCAATCCGGCGGATCGCTCCTTGACGAGAGGCAGAAGGGGAAGGGCAGTGCATCCTCGGCGCACCATTCGACCTCGTACAGCAACGTCCCGGTCAACGGATCGAGCGAGGGGGTGGCCCGGGTCAGGCGGACGGCGTGCCGGCGCGACGGATCGGCGTCCGCCAGCTTGCCGGTGCGGGGGCCCAGCCGCTCCTCAAAGATCAGCACGTCGCCGGGCAGCAGCTTAAGCAGATGCCAGCTTCCGTCGCTCACCTCCCGACGCACGTCGGGCGGCGGCTCGCGGCCGGGGCAATAGCATTCCTCCTCTTCTTTCCCGGTTTCCGGGGGGGGAAGGACGCCCGGGTCGCGCAACGTGGCGCTGGTGGCGCCCACGAGCAGGCAGCATTCCTCTTCCCCCCAGTCGTAGAAGCGGATCTCGTTGCGGGCCGCGCGTAGCGTGAAGCGGGAACGGTCTCCGGGCAGAAGCGGCTCGAAGGCGATGCACGACCCGGGCAGGTTCCGGCCGAGATCCTGCTCCTTCAGCATGGCGTCGCCCCGCCCCGGCCAGGCCGTGACGAACGCCAGGTCGGCGGCGGCGAGCTCGAGTTCCGGCTCCGAAACCTCCAGCGCGATCCAGGTGCGGGCGTTGCAGCCCTCGTGGAGGCGGTAGTCGACCAGCCTGGCGTGCCGTGCGACCGATATCCGCCTGCGGGCGGTTTCGAGGAAGGCTTCGGCGGCGACGGCATCCTGATGATAACTGAGATGATCACCGACATAAGCGAGCAGCTCGACGAGCGTGATCATCATGTCGGGCGCGTGCCGTTCGCGCCAGTCGGGGAGGGTCAGCGACAGGCGATCGAGCATCAGTCGACGAAAGCTCGAATAGTCCTTGGCGAGATAGTCGATCTCCGGTTCGGCAAAGCTCGGCGGCGGGCAGGCGGGGGGCTCGGCGCAGTCGAGGTCGCTGCCGCAGCTCGCCTTGAACGAGAAGTCGATGCAGGCGTAGCGAGGATCGAAGTCCGTGGGCGGCGAGCGGACCGGTCTTTCCTCTTCGTCGCGGCCGTGGATGCACAGGCGATAGGTGGAGAAGTCGCCCGGCCGGTCGACCGAGACGATCATCGCATCGTCCAGCCCATCGTCCTCGGCAGGCTCGATGCGCAGGCCGACGACGCGGATGTCGCGCTCACGCTGGCCGCCTTCGATTCGCACATGGCGCTGCTCGATCCACTCCGGGGCGCGGCCGAGGAAGTAGACGGTCAGCTCGGTCTGATCGCAATCGACCTCGATATAGTCGATGCCGTTGAGCTCCTGCCGCCGGACCTCCTCGCGGCGTCGGCTGTCGGTCGCACAGCAGAGGGGCGGCTGGCCGCTCATGAGGCGGCGCCAAGGGTGAATTCGTCGTAACGGGTCTCGCCGTTGGAGCGGATGACATAGGCGATCTCGACCAGCAGGACCGCTTCATCGGCGGTGGCGGAGAGTCGCCTGACGTCGATGACGTCGCCGAGATGGCGCTCGAGCGCGGCCCGGGCGTTGAATTCAAGCGCCGCGGCGATTTCGGGGCCGTTGGCCGCGAACACGGCGTGCATCAGGCCGCAGCCGAATTCGGGCCGGTTCACCCGTTCCCCCGGGAGGGTGAAGAGCAGCTGCTCGATCATGTTGCGCACGTGCCGCGACACGTCGCATTCGGCGGTGCGGCCGTGGGAGTCGAAGCGGAGGGGGAAGGCGATGTTCAACGCATCCTCACATCGCCGTCACGCGCGGATTGGGCGCCAGCGCCATCATGGGCGTTCCGGTCGGCGTGCAGAGTGACGAGCCGGTCTGGATAACGAGCGGCTGGCCGGCCGACAGGACTCGGGTCGTGCCGCTGAGCCACTGGCCGCTGACGCAGGGGCCGTTGCCGTTGGGCGGCGGCGGCATCGCACATCCGGCGACCATATAGGGGGTGCTGATCAGCACCGTCGGCGTGCCGCCCACCGTCACTCGCGGGTTGGCCGCCGAGGCGGTCGCGGTGCCGCCATGGGCGCAAAGCACCTGCGAGCCGAACGGGACCGGTAAACCGGGCATCAGACACCCCTCCTCATGTTATCGCCAGCGCGCCGTTGTTGATCGTCACGGTCGGTCCGACCATGTTGATCGAGGCGCCCTTGCCGTTGCTGATGTAGATGCCGCTGTCGTTGACGAGAATCGTCGCCTTGGTCGCGCTTTGCAGCATGATGCCCCCGGTGGCGGGGGTCGGCGGCATGTCGCTGATCACCAGCACATGCTGTCCCAGCGTCTGCAGGACGATGCTCGGCGAAACGGGCAGTCCGGCCTTGGCGAGCGTCGGCACGTCGCTCTGCCCGCCCCAGCGGCAGCCGGTCCAGATCGGATAGTTGAGGTCGCCCTGCTCGAACTCGACCCACACCCCGGCGCCGATCGGCGGGACCAGGTAGACGCCCATGGGCGGTCCGGTCGGACCCGCCAGCGGTACGCATGCCTCCGCCCAGGTCGAGGGAACCTCGCCGAGCACATCGGGGATCATCAATTGCAGCCGGCCGCGCTGCTCGGGGTCGACGTTGACGAGCACCGTCGCCCGATATTTGCCGACGAAGCGGCCGGGGGTGACGGTGGTGGTCATGTCGGCACCGCCGGGGTCGCGGAGATCAGCCCGTCGCGGGCGAGGGTGAAGCTCTGCTTATACTCGCCCGGTTTGATGTTGTGGGTCACCGTCTCGACATAATAAGCGCCGTCATAAGCGAGGCCTGCGCCGCGCACGCCCACCATTCGGCCCGCCCTCAGCACCGAACCGTAGCTGCCCACGCTGAGCGAGCCGCTGACAGTGATCGCGTCCCGACTCTGCCGCATCAGCGCGAACGCGCGCTTGGCCGCCTCGCTCGCGCTCAATCGGGCCGCGTCCTCGGTGAAGACGATTCTCGCCGGCGGCGTCGGCCGCAGGCCGAGCGGCGGATGGAGCGGGTTGATCGGCGGCACCGGAATGGTCATCGTGATCTTCTCGGTCACCGGATCGAGGATGCGCATGATCGTCAGTTGCTTGGCCCTGCCGTCGAGGGTGAAGCTCAGCGATTCGACGTTGGTGTCCGCGTCCATGTTGATGTTGAGCGCCGGCTGCAGGATCGGCAGCCGGTGGGCGGGGCCGAAATAGGCGATGCTCTGCGTCGGCACCGGGCCCGGATCGAGGTAGAAGACATAGCCGCTCTGCCCGGCCAGCGACTTCAGATAATCGTAGTCGGTGCTGTCCTGGATGGCGATGTGGCTGGTCGGGCTTTCGACGTTGCTCACCGGCGGCGGAACGACCATCGGCACCACCCCGAACGCCGCATATTTGGCGAGGATGGCGGCGACCCGGACCGCATCCGGCATCGCCGGCCAGGGAATGCGGATCCTGACCAGGTCCATCAGCAGGCTGAGATCCTCGCCGGTCAGCGTCAGCTTCGACTTGCCGGGCTCGCTGCTGGGCTGCAGGCTCTGCTGGGTGACGATGCCGTCGATCAGCACCTGCGGCAGGCCGCGATGGACGACCGTGATCACCACCCGCGTCGAGATCGGATCGAAATAGCCGGCCGGCAGCATGGCGAGCTGCAGCGGCGAGGCCTTGCCCATCGCCAGGGTGAGGGTGAAGCCGTTGCGGCCGTCGCCATGCTTGACGGTGATGTTCTCGAGCGCCTCGATCACCGGCAGCGGCGCGGGGAGCGGCGCCGGGGCCGGGCCGATCATCAGCTGGAGGCGGGTCCCGTCAAACAAGCGAGCCTCCGGTCATTCCTTCGGGGAGCGGAATTCTGAGGCGACGGCCGGCCGTCTCGGTGAGCTCGTCGGGGCGCAGCGCCCGGTTGGCGTCGCACAGGCGCCAGAATTGCTCCGGGTCGCCGAGCCGGGCGGCGGCGATATTGTCGAGCCGCTCGCCGCCCCTCACCTCGTGGATTTCGACCGTCGCCAGCGTGTCGGGATCGGGCGGAAATCGCTGTGCCAGCCAGACCCGCTCGACGCCGTCGGCCAGCTTGCCTCGGACGACCGCGATTCGATGATAGCGGCTGTTCTGGGGGAAATTCAGGCTGGGCTCGCGGGCGCTCACAATTTCAATCCTTCCCCGATCGCGGCGGCGCTGTTGAAGACGTTGGTCGTCGCCATCACTTCCTTGGCGACGTGGTGGACGAGGAAGAGGGCGTGGCCGGCCGAGCCGAAATTGAGGTCGTTGTAGCTGAGCACGTTGAGCGTCAGATCGACCTTGGCAAGGATCGGATTGAGCAGGGGATCATAGGCCTGCTCGGTGATGCTGAAGCTGGCGATCCGCACCGGAAGCACCCGGTGCAGGCCCCAGACGAGCAGGATCATCGGGCCAGTCGCGGGCTGGATCTCGACCATTCCGGCGGCCGACTGGGCCATGTTGCGGATGACGTCGAGGCTCTTGGGATAGAGCATCATCTCGAGCGCCGCGAGGGTTGGGCTGATGCCGGTCGCGATGGCGATCGGATTGCCCTCCTCGAGCGCGTCGGTCGCGTCGATCTCGATCGAGAGGGTGATCGTCTCCTTGGGCGCGCCGGTCAGCCGGAACGCCTCCCCCTTCTCGCCACCCCCCGTCGAACGCGCCTCGAGCTTCCGGGTCATCGTGTCGGGATTGTACTGGAACGCGACGATGCTCGCCGCCGGGTTCATCGGATCGACCCCGACCAGCGCGCCCTTGAGGAGGCGGGGGGAGCCGGGGAAGCTGGTCATGCCTGCGCGACCACATAGCGGCGCCGGGCGACCGACGACATCGGTAACTGGCCTTCAGAGCCGTATTTCGCTCTCCAACGCATCTTCATTCCATTCCCAGCTTCGAAAGGCGCGTGGCAAATGCCGCCGCCTTCAGGACCCGAGCTTCACTTCAATCACGTCCCCTGAGGCCCGCGATATTATGACCTTGGCATCATAATCAGCACCAAGTATAGGTTTGGGCATTGCATGAAAAAACATAACAACGACAACATCTGGACATGTTTCCACTTTGACTTGTGTGTCTTCGTCGAGGGAGACGTGGCCGTGTATCGCTACCTTGGCAATCTCTATTGCCTGCCCTCTGGATAGATTACTGTCTTCCATATTCAGTCCTTACACAGATTAACTTTATGTCCGCTTGTTCGGCCCGGACGAGTAAAGTTTTGCCGGAGAGGCCTTTGGGTGACCGCTCGGGATGCTCCCCGAACCAGCCGGTGATTCGACATAGTCGTGGACCACCCCGGCAACCTTGTTGTCCGTGTGGAAGCGCTCGTCAGCGGCACTTGGCCCGACACCTCGCGTGCCGCCCGTACGGTGCGTCATGGGCGTGTGGGTATGGTACAGGCCCACCGCGTAGACGGTGCCGGAATCGCCGGGCTTCGAGCCTGGATCGGCAGCTCCCGTCTTGTCGTTCGGCACGGGATCGCCCTCGAACGTCGGCGAGCAATCGAACGATGAATCCTTCGTGTCGTACTTGATCCAGAACCCCTGTTCTCTTCGGCTGGTGGCGGTGGCAGCGGCCTTCGTGGCTGTCCAGGCCGCGTCCATCTTGGCTGAGACCGTCGCATTCGCGATTATCGTGGCATAGTCGGGGAAGGTTGGCGCGGCGGGTGTCGGAGCCCCCGCATCCGGTGCGCCCGCATCCGGGGAATCCATGAGTTCGCCGTTGATCTCGCGGGGCGCATGCGCGGGCACATGCGTGAAATCGTGAAAGGATGAGGCCTGGCTCGCCGGTTCGATCAGGATCGATCGGTTGACCGAGAGGTCGCGTACGGCGGTTCGCAGCGCCGGAAATGCCGATTGAGGCAGGCGCGAAGCGATCGGGCGGCCGAGGCCGGTTCTGGCGCGTTCTTTCATATCATCAAGGCTCCATGGATTGCGGTCCCAATTTGCGTGCCCAGTCCTTCGACGTCGCCGGTTCGCAACAGGATCGGCGCTGGGGGACGAACGGCCGGCCGGATCGCGCGGATTCGCGCGGTGAGTGCTAGCTTGGTCAAGGCTTGAGTCCTCCATACAGCGCTGCAGCCGCCTGCCGGCCCAGCTCGTCCGCTCCCAACTCAGACGCGGAAACGAATCGCATTGACGGTAGCGATGGCACGGCGGTGCCGGCCCATCGCATCTCCGCCCCACTGCCCAGAAGCGCTCCCAGCTCCGCCTCCAGCGCCGACTGGATCAATGTCGCCTCGTGCGCCGTCATTGCCAGCCCCTCCACCACCAGCCGTTCTATATGAAGCCGCACGGTCATGCCCCGCCTACCGTCCCCGCCACCGCCTGGATGCGGCGGAAATTGCCTTCGTTGACCGGGCTGCCAAGCTTGCGGAACTCCATCCGCGCCGCCTCGAGCAGCAGCGGCATCGTTACTTCCCTCGGTTCCGCCCCAGCCGCCAGGAAGGCGGCGTTGAGGGCGACGTTGTGGATGGTGCCGCCGCTCAGGTCGAAGGCGGCGAGGTGGTCGAAATCCACCCCGCGCAGCGGCACGCCGGGCGCGAAGGCGCGCTCCCAGATGCGGCGGCGCTCGGCGGCGGACGGATAGGGGAAGTCGACGACGAAGCGCAGCCGGCGGGCGAAGGCGTTGTCGAGGTCGCTCTTGCGGTTGGTAGCCAGGATGGCGAGGCCGCCGAACGCCTCCATGCGCTGGAGGAGATAGTTGATCTCGATATTGGCGTAGCGGTCGTGGCTGTCCTTGACCTCGCCGCGCTTGCCGAACAGCGCGTCCGCCTCGTCGAAGAAGAGGATGGCCCCGCCCGCCTCGGCCGCGTCGAACACCTGGCGCAAATTCTTCTCGGTCTCGCCGATATATTTGCTGACGACCGCCGAAAGGTCGATCCGGTAGAGATCGAGGGCGAGCGCATTGGCGATCACCTCGGCGGCCATGGTCTTGCCGGTGCCGCTGTCGCCGGCGAACAGGGCGCTGATCCCGAGACCGCGGTTCATCCGCTCGCGATAGCCCCAGTCGTCGTAAACCAGGGCGCGCGCCCGCACCTGGTCGACGATGCGGTGGAGCAGCGCCGTCTCCGTTTCCGGCAGAACGAGGTCGTCCCATCGTGCTTTGGGGTCGAGACGCTCCGCCAGCCGGGACAGGGCCGGGCGAGAGCGGGCGAGGCTGGCCTTCCACAGCCGGGCGGCCAGTCCCTCGTCGTCCGGCTCCTCGACCGCCTCGGCGGCGATCGCTTCGATCTCCGGCTGGCCGAGGTCGAACTGGCTTGCCAGCATCGCCGGGACATCGGCGCCGGCGGCCGCTCCAAGCGCCTCGACCCAGGCCGACCGCTGTTCGGCGGGAGTCGGCCGGGTGACGTCCACCGCCAGGTCCGGTTCGAGGCCGGGGAGGCCGTCGCGGCTGTCGACGAAGACGATTCCTCCGCCGGCTTCGGCGAAGGCGCGGACTCGCGCGGCGGGGCTGTCCGCAGACGCTGTCGGCTCGACATCGTGCGCGTCGATCAGCAGGGCGACCGGCAGCAGCCGGCGATCCCGCGCCCACAGCCGCGCCGCCAGCTCCAGGTCCGCGCCGGACGGGATCGTTTCCGCGGTGAGGCGGAAGAGGTGGAGTCCCAGCGCGCCCGCGGCGGCGGCCGCGATCCGGCGCTTTGCCGCGCGGTCGGCGCCGTTGAGGGCAAGCCTCGCCTCCCCGCCGCCCGCGCGCCCCGCCAGTTTCGCCGCGACCGCGCGCTGCGACGGCGGCAGCGGCTGAGGCGGCGCGTCGATCGGGGTCAGCAACGCGGCAAGCCGGTCGTCGAGATGGTTGAGGCCCTTCACATAATTGACGATGCGCTCGTCGGCGCGGAGCGCGGCCTGGGTGAGCGGCGTGGCGGCGGGCTGGCTGATCTCGATCAGCCGCCAGTGGCGCAACGGCCCCTCGGGCGAGACTGCCTCCCAGGCCGGATCCTCGAACAGGATCATCGCCAGCGCGAAGGTTGGATAGGTGCGCTGCCGGTCGCCCTGCGCCTCCGCGAAGGCCGCGCCGATTCCGGTGTCGAGCTCGGCCGCGACGCACAGAAACAGAATTCCGCGCTCGAACTGGGAAAGGCCCAGCCGGTGGCCGAGCATGATCAATGCCGGCGGCGCCGCGGCCAAATCCGCCGCGTCCGAGTCCATTTCCGCCGCTCCGGTCTCCGTCGTCCCATCGGGCGCGCTGAGCAGGGGAACGTCCGGGGCCAGGCGCCGCCGTAGCAGGCGCAGGCGCAGCCGGGCGGCGCGGCTGAACATCGAAGGTGCGGGCGCGGGTTCGCCGGGCTTGTCCGGCACCAGCGCCTTTAGTCGTCGGCGCAGAGCCGCCAGTTCCGCGCCGAGATAGGCGTTGTTGCGGTCCAGCCACGCTTCGGCCGCGGGGGTCATGCGACGTCGAGCCGCTGATTGTCGTCGAAGACGAAGCCACCCTTGGCCGGGTCGAAGAGGATCGGCTGGCTGTCGACGCCGTCGACACGGAGAAAGAGCAGCTTCCTGTTCATCGCTGCGTCGGGGACGAACTTGAAAGCGAGGGTGGCGCTTGAGCCTGTGCGCGGCTCGGCGGCGATCTCGCGGTCCCCGATCAGGAGCGCGACGGCCTGATCCTTGCCCACCTCCGGCCGGCAGGTGAGGGTGAGCGTGGCGTTGACGTTTTTCGTCACCGATGGGGGGTTGATGTTCGTCACTCGCGGCGCAAGCGGCATCGCCAAGACCGGTGAGCGATGCTTGCAGCCGTCGCGGGTGACGGTCGCCGTGACGGCATGGACACCGGCCGCCCAGGCCGTCTGCGCGTCGTCGTCGTCCGGCAGGGTCACGCTGATCGGCTCGTCGGCTGGAAGCGGTATCTCCACCTTCGGCATTGACGCGTGGGCGAATTCGAGGCGCAGCGCGTCGCCGGTCAATCCGACGCCTTCGAGCAGCAGCCGGGCGCCGAGCTGGGCGGCGCGCAGGCTCTGCGGCCGCGGCACCAGATCGGCGGTGTCAGGGAAGCCGATCCAGGCCGAGTCGATCCGCGGCAGCGGCGCCGTCTGCGCCTCGGGTCCGCGGTCATCCTCGCCCCGGCGAAGCGCCTGCAGCGGCGCCGGCGCGCTCTCGCGCGAATCGAGCAGGACGACGGCCGCCTCATAGGCCACCGACAGTGCATAGGGCGTCTGCACCATGATCGACCAGAGCCGCGACATGTCCTCGAGCGAGAGCGCCTCTGGAGTCAGGACGATCCGCTCGCCGTCGCCGAGATCGGATTCGGTGAGGATGTTGTCGTGGGCGGTTCGCGCCTGAGCGATGAAGTCGGCTTTCAGGACCGCGTGGGCATGCAAGTCGCGGACCACCGCGGCCATCATCCGGGCCGGCTGAAGCTCGTCGTCCTTGCCGTAGAAGCTTATCAGGTAATGGAGGATGAGCGCCGCCTGGGGCCGCCGCACCAACATGTCGCCCCTGCGGAACGGAAGATCGGCGTTGCGCAGCCCGGCATGGGGCGCGACGTGGTAGAGATAGATGTTGATCCGGGCGCCGCTGTCTGGCGCCGTTGGTCGGCCGAACACGATGTCACCGGTGCCGGTCAACGCTCCCGATTCGATGACGAGCTGCCGGATTGCTGCGGTCACGTGAGCGATGGCGAGGTGGTTGCTCATCGGCGCGCCCCGTCACGCCGGGCAAGATAGTCGGCGAGGCTTTCGACAGGCGTCTGTGCCGGGCGGGCCGGCGGTGCCGGGGCGGCGGCGGGTGCGACGGCGCGGATTTCGACGCGGCCGATGGTGATATGGACATCGGGAGGGGGGGGCTGCCGTCCCGCTCCATCGATCGCCGCCTGTCGGCCGACTTCCGGCCGCTTCGGCAGCAGTCCCGGTACCCTTGTTCCGGCCGGCGGGGCGGTGCGCGCCAGGGCCGGCCGCCACGCCTGGGTCTCGGCTGGAAGGCGGCGCGATGGCGAAAGGGACGGGGATGGCACGACGGGCGCCCTGTCCGCGGCTGGACGGATTTGCACCTTCTCTCGGGGCGTCTCGCCGGCCGGCGGCTCCTGCCGGGCCGGCTCCTTCCCGGGCGGTTTCGCCGGACGCCGGGCCCGAACCGGCGCCGCCGTGGCGGGCGCGTGCGGCGGGCCCGGCGCCGCCGTGTCGATGGGGAGGCTACGAAGATCGAACGGCGCGGGCGCGGGAAACTCCGGCTGGCGGAAAGAGCGGCGGGGCGGGCGAACGGGCGCGGGCGGGACGGCGATGGTAGCCGGCGCGGGAGTCGGCCCGCGCGGAGCGGCGGGGGTCGGTGGAGCGACATATGCGGCGGCACGCTCTTCGCCGGCCACGGCCGGGACCCGGATGGAGCGGATCTGCGCGGCGGCGGGCGGATCGGGCGCGGCGCGGCGCGGATCCGGCGCGGCAGTCGGCGGTGCGGGCGCGAGGCGGGGCGAATCCGGCGCGGCAGTCGGCGGTGCGGGCGCGAGGCGGGGCGAATCGGGCGTGGCGGACGGCGGATGAGGCGCGGGCGGAGACTCCTCGCGCACGGCAATGGCCGGCCGTGGCGCCGGCGGGTCGGGCGTGGGCCGCCGCGCTTTCTTCATCGGCTTGCGCGCCGCCGCTTCGCTGGGCTCGTCCGGGATCGGAGGGTGCGAAGGCGCATCATTGCGGACCGCGAGGCCGGGGCCGCTCGGCCCGTCCCGGTCCTGGACCGCGAGCGTCGGGCCAGGTTCCTGCGCGGGCGCGTGGCCCGTCGCCGGCCCGGCAAGACGTCTCCGCCGCGGCGGCTGCACGGACGTTTCGGGCGCCAGCACGCGCCGGACCAGATGGCTCAGCAGACCGCTCATGTCGGGACCGCCTCGATCAGGTCCAGATAGGCTTGCCGGCGTGCGTGGCTCATGGCCAGGATGTCGCGCTCGCTCCAGCCGTAGCGGGCGGCGAGCCGGTCGACCTCCTCGAGCAGGCCGACGACCCAGTCTTCGATCTCCGACCAAAGATGCAGGACGATGTCGAACGGGGCGTCGCAGCCTGCGCTGCAATTCGGGCAGACGATGCGCAGGATCAGCTCCGCCTGCGGGTCGGCGTCGGCGAGCATGCGTGAGATCCGCTCCGAAACCGCCTCCGCCCGCTTGACGTCGTCGGGCGACTCGCTGACGAGGCAACGTCCAAGCAGCCGCCGCTCGGCGCGGCCGGGGTCGGTTTCACCCTCGATCGCCAGCAGATCCGCGCTGTCCGGCAAGCGGAAGCGAAGTGGACGTTCGTCGCTGCCGAGCTCGAGGACGGTGCCCGGCGCCGCATAAGGCGCGCGAATCTCGCCGACATCGAAGTCTATGGCGATCGGCTTGCCACAACTGCCGCATGGCGACACCGCTTCGACCGCGCTGCCGAACAGCCGCTCGCGCAAGTCGATCAGGCAGGAATCGCGGTGACCGGTACTCAGATGCGACCGCTCTTCAGGCGCGCTCTCCGGAAGTGCGAACTCCATCAGAAGCAGGCCGCGCTCGGTCGCCGACCCGGCCGCCCCTCGCTCCCACATTTCCACGATCGAGCCTGCCTGCGGCGCGTTCATCGCTCAGCCTCCGCGGACGCCGCCACCGCCGCGCTCAGGCCGGCTCGGTGAAACTGCCCTCGGTGGGCTCGGTGACGTCATAATCCCGCTCCCAGCCCTCGTTTTCGAGCTTCAGGCTCTGGATGAGGACGGCATTGGCATTGGCGTCGAGATCGGCCATCGCCTGGAACTCCGACACCCAGGCACGAAATACCTTGTAGCCGATGACGAGCTGGCCCGCTTCGTTATAGACCTCGATGATCAGATCCTTGCGGAAGTCCTTGAGGGCGACTTCGGCGCCCAGGCCGGAGCCGTAGTTCCAGACCCTGTTCGCCCACTGCTCGAACTCCTTGTCGTGGGTGACGCCGCGTTCGAGGGTGATCGCCTCATATTTGCTGCGGCCCGGCGACTTGCGGCCGCTGCTGGGATCGCCGCCTTCGCGATGCTCGACGACCTCGGTCGTGCGCTTGAGCGCGCCGACCTTGCTGATGCCGGCGACATATTTGTTGTCCCACTTCACCCGGAACTTGAAGTTCTTGTAGGGATCGAAGCGGGAAGTGTTGACGGTGAACTGAGCCAAGATGACCTCCTCAGGTCGGGATATTGCCTGCGATCTGCTGGAGCCGGATGATGACGAATTCCGCCGGCTTGAGCGGCGCGAAGCCGACCAGGATGTTGACGATGCCGAGGTCGATATCGGCCTGGGTCGTCGTTTCGCTGTCGCACTTCACGAAATAGGCGTCCTTCGCCGAGACACCCTGGAACGCGCCCTGGCGGAACAGCCGCTGAAGGAACGCGCCGATGTTGAGCCGGATCGACGCCCAGAGCGGCTCGTCATTGGGCTCGAACACCACCCACTGGGTACCGCGATAGAGGCTCTCCTCGATGAACAGGGCGGTCCGGCGGACGGGAACATATTTCCACTGCGAGGCTAGCCGGTCATCGCCTTCGCGGGTTCGCGCGCCCCACACCACCCGGCCGGCAGGCGGCATCGACCGCAGGCAGTTGATTCCGAGCGGGTTGAGCTGGCCGTTTTCGCGGTCGGTGAGCGCAACCTGAAGCTTGGGGGCGTTGGAAAGCGTGGCGGCGAGGCCGGCGGGCGCTTTCCAGACCCCCCTTTCCGCGTCGGTCCGGGCGATCGTTCCGGCGATTGCGCCGCAGGCCGCAACCAATTGCTCATTGCCATCGCGAAGCGGGTCGGCCTGGAGCAGCCGGGGAAAGTAGAGGGCGCCATTGGCGTGCGGCGGACCGACCTCGGCATCGATCCCGGCCAGCGCGTCGGCCACGCTCGTCCACCCGGCCGGGGAGTCGATGATCAGCAGCGCGCGCCGGCGTTCGCAATAGGCAAGGGCGTCGCCGACAAGCTCCTTCTCGATCGTACCGCCATGGACGTGCGGGGGGATGCACAGGAGGTTGAACAGATCGGCGCGATCAAGCGCGTACAGGCCCCGCTTGCTGCCCTCGAGGCCGGGGCCGGTGAACTGGTCGTCGCCGATCAGGTCGCCGTCGGTCACGTTGGCGCCGACCTTGCTGTTCGTAGCAGGCGTATTGGTGCTCCAGAGCGCCTCACCGGGGGCCGGATCGGGATGCGGCGAGGGCGCGGCGGCTGCCGGCGACGGAAGATCTCCACTGACCCGGACCAGCGCCGATTTTTCCAGTACCTTGTCGACCCGCCGGGCATGGCCCCCGTCCATCGAGACGTTGCGGAAAAGCTCGGCGGCGCCGGTGCCGCCATCGTAAACCGACAGGTTGAACAGGCCCGACCCGGCCGGAACGACATCGTCGTCGACCCTGACGCGCAGCCCGTTCCCCCATGCGCCGGGATAGGCGGCCCGAAGCTTCAGCGTGCCGGCGTCTATCTGCGCGAAGGCGGGCGCGAAGTCGACGACCGCCTTTGCGTGCGCCGCATCGACTGCGTCCTCCACGGTTTGCTGGGTGGCCCCGACCGCTCCGGCGGCGGTCCCGGCGGCGGTGGCGACGGCTTCGCCGGCCTTCCTTTCGGGGCTGCCGGCCGCGCCGGTCAGAGCTCCCGTCGCTGCTGCGGCGACACCCGTCAGCGGACCGGCGGCCGCGGTCTTCGCGGCGGTTGCGACGGCCGCCGCCGCAGCCTCCACCTTGTCGCTGATGTTGAACAGCCGGACGATGATCGCCTGGCCGCCGCCGTTGAGGAAGAAGTCGCGGACCGCATAGCCCAGCGGGGCATCGGTCCAAAGGCCGCCGAAGATCCGCTCGAACTCGCCGAAGCCGAAGATCGTCACCGGCTCGTCCACCGGCCCCCGCAGCGCGCGGCCGATGAAGGCGGTTATCGACGTGGCGACGCCAGTGATCGGGCGCACCCCGCTTTCGACTTCCTCGAGGTAGACTCCGGGATAGCTGACGGCCACTGGCATGCTGTCCTCCAGTCAAGCGGACAGGCGCAAGTTCATACCGGCCCGCCCCAAGGCGACGAGAGCTTGGTACGACTTCTATCCGCGAGTATTAGAACGGTAATCGACACAAATGATTACAGGCAACAATCTGCCGCTGCGCGCGCTACGCTGATCAGATTAGCTTATTGTTCATCGTCTATGCGAAATAATAGCCGGGAGATGAGAAGGCGCAAATCCCGTGGCTGCTCATTTCCTATTCTTAAACATAACCCTGTATCCTTGTCTGCACAAGGGGGTCGAAATCGCACAAGAAGGTATCGCAAGCGCATAATAAACCTTGGGAATCTCTCCCTCGTCCTTTGTTTGAGCTAATAAACGGCCCAAACCGTCGTGGGACGAGATGCCCAAAGCGATGCCGATCCCTTCCGAGTCGCTGTCCGGGAGATCGCGCATTGGGGCGCGAAGAATTCGATGTTGGCAGATCTGGCAACTCGTGGAACGACCGCCAACGAGTTGGGGGCGGGGCGTGACGCGGAGTTGCGAATCTCCGCTGCGGCGCCCGTGTCGGTGCTGCCGACACTCAGCTTTCGGCTTGTAGCGACAGAGTATTCAATCAGGGCGCAAAGACCGACATGTGCTCCGCATCATGGCCCGATCGCCTTGACCCCGCTTCGTCGTCTCCACTCGCCATTTTTTTCAGTCTCTCCCCGCCGCAGCCAGCCCTCGCTTGCATCGCAAGCGTCACGCGTAGTTTCGGCCGAAACGATTGACGATGAAGTCTTCAAGGGAGATGTCCTCCTGGCGGACGAATCCCTGCTGCGGCAGCCGGCCCTCGCGGACCAAATCGAGCGCCGCGCAGATCGCCGAGGCGGTGGTGATCTGGATCGCGCTCCAATGGGCGCCGCCTTCGGCGCGCGAGTAGACCTTGCGGACGAAGGTCTCGTCCCTGGCCTCGCCCCCGATCCGGCCGGTCGCGCTGACGACGATGAGGACGATGTCCTGCGAGGTGCGGGGGAGGGCGTAGCCCAGGATCTCGGTGAGCGTGGCCTCATCGAGGCCGAGGTCGCCGATCAGGCGCTTCATGATCGCGCAATGGCCCGGATATCTTATCGTCTTGTAATTGAGGTTCCGCACCCGGCCGGCGAGCGTGGCGCCGAGCGTTCCCACCCCGCCCGACGTGTTGAACGCCTCATAATCGATCCCGTCGAGGGTGAAGGTCTCATGGCCTTCGAGCGGCCGGACCTTGGACGGTTTTCCGTCGACGACCGCGTCGCATTCGGCGAGATATTCGTGGACCAGCCCTTCGACCGACCAGGTCAGTTCGTATCTGAGGCGGTTGGCCGGATTCTCGGTGAGCGCGCCGACCCGCATGCGGATCTCGTCCAGTTTGTCGAACCGCCCGGCGAGATCGTGCGCGGCGACGGAGATGAAGCCGGGCGCGAGGCCGCATTGCGGCATCAGCACGGACCGTGCGGACTCGGCGAGCGTCTTGACGTGGTTCGTGGTCCGCACGTCCTCGGTGAGGTCGAAATAATGGACGCTGGCCGCGGCCGCGCCGTCGGCGACGTGGCGCGTGACCGAGAAGGGGACCGCCGAGAGCACCGCGAACCGGCCTTCGAGCGCACGCCCGAGCGCCGCGCCGTCGGTCACGTCGAGTTGGAGGCTGTCGACATTTTCGCGCACGGCCACGTTGGCCAGCGCCGCCGCCGATCGGTCCGCAACCGTCACGCGATAGTCGCCGCAGCCGGCCAGCAATTCGGTGATCATGGCGCCGATCTTGCCGCCGCCGACGAGAAGGACGTCGTTCATGGCGGCGAGCCTAACCGGGCCGGGGGACAGTTACCAGTAACAGTCCCCGCTTCATCGTCTAGGCGACTGGCCGCGAACCCCCTAAGGAGACGCCATGGCAGGATCGATTCATATCGGCGTCGGCGGATGGGATTTCGATCCCTGGCGCGGGACCTTTTATCCGCCGGGGCTTGCCAGGACGAAGCAGCTCGCGCATCTCGGCACGCGCCTGACCGCGACCGAGATCAACGCGACCTTTTACAAGCTGCAATCGCCCGAGCTGTTCGCGCGTTGGGGCGCGATGGTGTCCGACGGCTTCAAGTTCGCGATCAAGGCGTCGCGCTTCTGTACCAACCGCAGGCTGCTGGGCGAGGCGGCCGAGGCGGTCGGCAAATTCTGTGCGCAGGGCTTTACCGAACTGGGCGACAAGCTCGGCCCGATCCTGTGGCAGCTGGCGCCGACCAAACGCTTCGAGCCGGAGGATCTGCGTGAGTTCTTCGCCCTGCTGCCGACCAGCCGCGACGGCATCGCGCTGCGCCACGCGATCGAGCCTCGCCACGAGAGCTTCAAGTGCCGCGAATTCGTCGCGATGGCGCGCGCTGCCGAGGTCGCGATCGTCGTCGCCGAGCACGAAACCTATCCGCAAATCGCCGATCTGAGCGCCGGCTTCGTCTATGCGCGGCTGCAATGCGCCCGGGAGGAGGAGCCGAAGGGCTATGGCGCGGCGGCGCTCGATCGTTGGGCGGCGGTGGCCCGGGCCTGGGCGGCCGGCGATAGCCCGCCGGGGCTGGGCTATGTCAGCGACGCGCCGGCCCAGGTGCTTCCGCGCGACGTCTTCGCCTTCTTCATCAGCGGGGCCAAGGTCCGCAACCCGCTCGCCGCCGAGAGTCTGATCGGGCGGCTCGGATGAAGCTGGACTCCTTCTCGCCGATCGATGGCGCACTGCTCGGTTCGGTGACCGGGGCCGGCACCGACGACGTCGGTGCCGCCATCGGACGCGCCCATGTTGCCTTCCTGGATTGGCGCATGGTGCCGCCGCCGCGGCGGGGCGAGCTGGTGCGGCTGTTGGGCGAGGTGCTTCGGGAGGAGAAGGACGAACTGGGCCGGATGGTCAGCCGGGAGACAGGCAAGATCCTCTCCGAAGGCCTGGGCGAGGTTCAGGAGATGATCGATATTTGCGACTTCGCGGTCGGCCTCTCCCGGCAGCTTTACGGCCTCACCATCGCCACCGAGCGCCCGGGCCACCGGATGATGGAGACCTGGCATCCGCTGGGCGTGGTCGGAGTCATTTCGGCGTTCAACTTCCCGGTCGCGGTCTGGGCGTGGAATGCCTGCCTGGCCTTCGTCTGCGGCGACAGCGTGGTGTGGAAGCCCTCGGAGAAGACGCCGCTCTGCGCGGCCGCGGTCGAGGCCTTGTTCGTCCGCGCGGCCGAGCGCTTCGGCGATGCGCCGGTGGGGTTGCTCGAGCTCGTGCAAGGCGGCCGCGAAACCGGCGAGGCGCTGGCCGACGATCCGCGCGTGCCGCTCGTCTCGGCGACCGGTTCGACCCGGATGGGGCGCTCGCTCGGGCCCAGGGTCGCGGCGCGCTTCGGCCGGGCGCTGCTCGAGCTTGGAGGCAATAACGCGATGATCGTCGCGCCTTCGGCCGATCTCGACCTCGCCGAGCGGGCGATCGCCTTTTCCGCAATGGGGACGGCGGGACAGCGCTGCACGACCTTGCGGCGGCTGTTCGTCCAGGACGAGGTCTATGGCCGGCTGGTGCCCCGGCTGAAAACCGTCTGGACAAGCGCCAGGGTCGGCGATCCGCTCGATCCCGGCACCCTGGTCGGCCCGCTGGTCGATCTGGGCGCGGTCGAAGCCATGCAGGCGGCCCTCGCGGAGGCGCGCGAGCAAGGCGGCGCGGTTCATGGCGGCGAGAGGCTTCAGGGATCCTATGTCCGGCCGGCGCTGGTCGAGATGCCGGAGCAGAGCGCGGTCATGGTGAAGGAGACTTTCGCGCCGATCCTTTACGTGCTGCGCTACGAACGCCTCGAGGATGCGATCGCGCTGCAGAACGCGGTGCCGCAGGGGCTCGCCTCGTCGATCTTCACCACCGACTTGCGCGAGGCCGAGACGTTTCTCTCGGCGGCGGGCTCGGATTGCGGCATCGCCAACGTCAATATCGGCCCGTCGGGGGCCGAGATCGGCGGCGCTTTCGGCGGCGAGAAGGAGACGGGCGGCGGCCGCGAGAGCGGCTCTGACAGCTGGCGCGCCTATATGCGCCGCGCCACCAATACCATCAATTACAGCCGGGACCTGCCGCTCGCCCAGGGCGTCGACTTCTCCATTTCAGCCGGGGGCCCGGCCCGCGAGAGTTAATTTCGCACCCGCAACTGAGACTGGGCAATTTGTTAACTGCTGGGCTGTATTTCCTTCTCTGCCCCGGGGGAGATGCAGGTGAGGTACTCACGCAAGGTCGGTCCGCCGATTGTGTCTGCAGCCGTGGCGACGCTCGTTCTGACGAACTTCGCGACGGTCAGCATCATCAAGGACGACGCCCAATCACGGTTCGAGCTGTTCAGCTCGATCTGGCCGATTGCGCTCACCTCCGCTGTCGCTGTGATCCTCGTCATGTCGTTCCTTTACAAGTCGCTGGTCGACCTGGTCGACGAGCTCGAGGCGCGTGAAGCCAACGCCCAGCACCAGGCGCTGCACGACCAGCTGACGGGGCTCGCCAACCGCGCCCTGCTCGAGGACCGGCTGAGCCAGGCGCTGACCCGCTACCGCCGTTCAGGCGAGCAGGTCGCCCTGCTGATGCTCGATCTCGACCGCTTCAAGCAGGTCAACGACACGCTCGGCCACAATGCCGGCGACAAGCTCGTTCAGGAAGTCGGGGATCGGCTTCGCTCGCTTCTGCGCGAGACCGACACGGTCGCCCGTATCGGCGGCGACGAATTCGCCATCGTCCAGGTCAGCCCCAAGGGCGAGGCCGACGTGCGCCGGCTGTGCGAGCGGATCATCGCCGTCATCAGGAAGCCGTTCATCATCGGCGAGCGCGAGGCCCGGGTCGGCGTTTCCATCGGCGCCGTGTTCGCGACCAAGGACGTTTCAGAGGCTTCGGAGCTGCTGCGCAAGGCCGACATCACCATGTACCGCGCCAAGGCGGCGGGCCGCGACTGCTTCCGCCTGTTCACCGAAGCGATGGACGCCGACGTCCAGCGCCGCGACCAGATCGAATCGTCGCTCCGCGCCGAGCTGCGCGACGGCCGCGGGCTCGACCTCCACTTCCAGCCGATCTTCGGCGGCAGCGGCAAGGTCGCCGCGTTGGAGGGCCTGCTGCGCTGGGATCATCCGGTCCTGGGATCGATCTCGCCCGCCGAGCTGATCCCGATCGCGGAGGAATGCGGCCTGATCGACGAGCTCGGCGAGCACGCCTTCCGCGACGCCTGCCGGATGGCGCGGCGCTGGCCCGCCCTCACCATCGCAGTCAATTTGTCGCCGATCCAGTTTCGCGTCCCCCGCTTCGCCTCGACGCTGCGCGCGATCGCCGAACAGGAGGGCGTCGAGCCGGCCCAGCTCGAGCTGGAGATCACCGAGGGGCTGTTCATCGAACATGGCTCCCTGTGCGGACAGACCATCCAGGATCTGCGCCGCGACGGCTTCCGCATAGTCCTCGACGATTTCGGCACCGGCTTGTCGTCGCTGAGCTGCCTCAGGCGCTTCCCCGTCGACAAGATCAAGCTCGACCGCTCCTTCATCGACATGGCCGCGCGCGACCAGAGCGTCGCGATCATTCGCGCCGCGGTCACGCTCGGCCACGCCATGGACCTCGAAGTCATTGCCGAGGGCATTTCCTGCCGCGACGAAGAACAGATCGCGCTCGAGGCCGGTTGCGACGGCCTGCAGGGCCATCTCTACGCGCCCGCCATGCCGGGAGAGGCGATCGGGGAATATCTTGCTTCGCTGGACGTTCCTTCGACCATTTCCGACGCGGCTTAACCCCTCATATCCCCGCGCTCGCTCCGATCCTGACGGGAGCGAAATGACTGGCCTGTCCCCCCATAGTCCTTTAGCTTTCCGCCTCCACCGATCTATGGCGGATCCAGGACAAACAGGACGGGGAGAGCAGGGATGAGCACGCGCAGCTTCGCATTGATTTTCGGTATCGTCTTCATCGCCGTCGGCATTGCCGGCTTCGTCCCGCAATTGCTGCAGGGCCCTGAGGGCGGCGACATGGACGGCCATAGGATGCTGTTCGGCCTGTTCGCGGTGAATCCGCTGCACAACGCGGTCCACATCCTGTTCGGCCTTTGGGGACTTGCCGCCTCGCGTTCGGCCGGCGGCGCGGTCACCTATGCCCGCGGCGTCGCGATCATTTATGCGGTGCTGGCGGTCTGCGGCCTCATCCCCGCCACGGCGGAGGGGTTCGGCCTCGTGCCGCTCTACGGCAAGCTCGTGTGGCTCCACGCGGCGCTCGCTTTGGTCGCCGCCTATTTCGGTTGGGTCAACCGCAGCCCGGCGACCTGACCGGCACGGCGGGGCGGCCCGGTGCGTGGGGTGCAGGGCCGCCTCGTTTCACACACGAATCAAACCACCAATCCGTCTAGCGCGGAGGCCCGCGCTTGCGTATTAAGGCGACATGATCAGGCCATTTCGTAACGGCGCGCTCGCGCTGCTGCTCGCTTCCCCGACTATGCCGGGAGCGATCCAGACCGCCGCGCTCGCCCAGTCCCAGCCCCAGTCCGGCGCCGAGCCGGTAGCGGCGGCACCCGCGCCCCCGCCCGCTCCCGCGCCCGCTCCGGCCTGGCGTCGCGACACGGCAGAGGAGTTGCTCCGCTATGTCGAAGGAGTGGCTCCCGAAGGTCTCGATCCCGCCAGCTATTCGCCGGACCGGCTCCGCGCCGCGATCGCCGCCGGCGACGAGAGCGCGATCACGCCCGTCGCCACCCCGATCTTCCTCAAGCTCGCCGCGGACCTCAGCGGCGGCTCGGTCCGCGGCCGCGGCCGGGTCGACTGGCACATGCCGGACTCCGGGCTGGACGCCGCCGGGCAGCAGCGGCTGCTTGCCCAGGTGACGCGTGGCGGCGGCGTCGGCGCCGCGCTCGACGCGCTGCTGCCGACCCACCCGCAATATGCCGGCCTGAAGCGGGCGCTCGCCGCCACGGCGCCCGAGGACGAGGCCCGCCGCGACCTCGTTCGCGCCAATATGGAGCGCTGGCGCTGGATGCCGCGCAGCCTTGGGCCGCGCCACGTGCTGGTCAACGTGCCGGCCTTCACTGCGGCCCTGGTTCAGGACGGCCGGGTGGTGACCCGGCACCGCACCGTGGTCGGCGCGCGGCGCACGCCGACGCCGCAGCTCAGCGCGACGATCACCGCGGTCACGATGAACCCCTGGTGGCACGTGCCGCAAAGTATCATCGCCGAAAATGGCGGGAATTTCGGCGCCGGCTACGAGGTGCGGCGCAGCGGCGGCACCATGACGGTCCGCCAGCCGCCGGGACCGCGCAACGCTCTGGGCCGGCTCAAGATCGAGATGCCGAACGATCACGCAATATATCTCCACGACACCCCGTCGCAGGCGCTGTTCGGCCGGCCGGTGCGCGCGTTCAGCCATGGCTGCATCCGCACCCAGAACGTGCGCGATTTCGCCGCTTTGCTGCTGGCGCCGACCGGGGAGTGGGATCGCGCGGCGATCGACCGCACGATCGCGGCCGGGCGTACGCAGCAGGCCAGCCTCGCCCAGCCGATTCCGGTCTACATCGCCTATTTCACCGCGGCGGCGACCAGCGACGGCGATATCGCCACCTATAACGACATTTACGGCCGCGACGCGCCGATCCGGACCGCCCTGAACCGGGCCGGGGCCGGGCGCACCCAGCAGGCCAGCGCCGACTAGGGTCCGTACTCAATACCGCGTAGCGGCGGCCGCTTTTGGGCCAGGGCTACGTCGTATCGTCGGTCACGATGCGATAGCATCGCTCCCTCCTCCCTCCTTGCCCTGGCTCAAAACCGGCTCCGTCACGACCGTTGCGGGTATTGAGTACGGACCCTGGTCCGCAGGGAACGGGGCCGCGCGGCGGGGGTTCTTGGGATGACATCCCGATCCCCGGAGCACAACATGGCCCGCCACATGTCCTATTGGAACGCAACGGCGCCCGCGCGACCCTTTCCGCGGCTCAGCGGCGATATCGAGGCCGACGTCGCGGTGATCGGCGGCGGCATCGTCGGGGTGACCACGGCGCGCATGCTGAAGGACCGCGGCCTCAGGGTCGCGCTCGTCGAGGCGCGCGGGATCGGCGAGGAAGTGACGGGCAAGTCGACCGCCAAGATCACCTCGCAGCACAACATCACGCTGACCATCGTCGAAAAGAAATTCGGCGAGAAGGGCGCGCGCCTCTACGCCGAGGCGAACGAGGCCGGTGTCGGTGCCATTCGCCGTCTTGCCGGGGAGCACAGGATCGCCTGCAACCTCGAGCGCAAGGCCGCCTTCGCTTATACCAATGACGAAGCCGAGGTCGGCCGGATCGAGGCCGAGGTCGAGGCGGCGCGGCGATTCGGCCTGCCGGCCGCGCTGACGCGCGACACCGGACTTCCGTTCCCCGTCCTTGCCGCGATGCGCTGGGACGACCAGGCCCAGTTCCACCCGGTCAAATATGTGAAGGGGCTTGCGGCGACTCTGCCCGGCGACGGCTGCCAGGTTTTCGAGGGCTCGCGCGTCATCGACTGGGATCCGCGCCGGATCGCCACCGGCCAGGGCAGCGTGCGCGCCCGCCACGTCGTGATGGCGACGCATTTGCCCTTGGGCCAAACCGGGCTGTTCTACGCCGAGGCGTTCCCGCACATTCACCCGGTGATCATGGGCCGTGCCGAGCCGGCGCGGGTGCCGGACGGAATGTATATCAGCGTCGAGACGCCGCGCCATTCGGTGCGCGGCCATCGCGACGATGAGGGGAGGGACTGGCTGATCTTCGCGGGGCCGTCCTTCAAGGCCGGCCATGTCGACGACGAGCGCGAGAGCTTCGCCGAGATCGAGCGCGTCGCCGCCGCCCATTTCGGCGTCTTGCCCGAATATCGATGGGCGAATGAGGACTACACGCCGGCCGACCATGCGCCGTTCATCGGCTGGTCGTCGTCGATCGGCGATGCCTATCTGGTGGCCACCGGCTTCAACGCCTGGGGCATTTCCAACGGCACCGCCGCCGCCCTGCTGATCGCCGACCTTATCGAAGGCCGGGACAATCCCTGGCTCGACCTGTTCGACGCCACCCGGATCAAGCCGATCGCCGGGGCGAAGGAGTTCGTCGCCGGCACCGCCGAAACCGCCTCGCACCTGATCGGCGGCTATCTTTCAAGGAAACCGCGCGATACCGGCGCTTTGGCCAAGGGCGAAGCAGCGATCCTCAAGCTGGACGGGAAGAACGTCGCCGCCTTCCGCGACGAGGCGGGCGCGCTGCACGCGGTCTCGGCGGTCTGCACCCATATGGGCTGCCTCGTCGGCTGGAATGAGACCGACCGGACCTGGGACTGCCCCTGCCATGGTTCGCGATTCGCGCTCGACGGCGGCGTGATCCACGGCCCCGCGGTCAAGGCTCTCGCGGCGGTCGAGACGGCGAAGGCGGACGAGCCCGTCTAGACGAGGCGGTCGGCGTAGAGGAAGCGGCCGGGGCCGAGGCGCTGCAGCACCTCGGCGAGGCTGTGATGGGGGAGGGCGAAGCAGCCTTCGCTGCGCCCGAGCCGGCCGTTGCCCGCGAGCACGCCCGGTTCGGCATACCAGGCGGAGTGGACGACGATCGCCCGCGCTTCGGCATTGCTGTTCGAATGATCGAGCCCGCGCACGCGCATCGAGCGGCCGTATCGGCCGGGATAAAAATCGCCGGTCACATAGGCGCCGTTCGAGCTCGCCTCGGATCCGACCTGATTGGAGAAGCGCTGCAGGAAGCCGGTATGGGCGGGGTCGGAGCCGCGGCCGTGTGCGACGAGGTGCCTGGTGACGGCGCCGCTGGCCGTGTTGAGGAGGAAGAAGCGCGGCTCGCTCGAGGGCCTGGTGAAATCGGCGATGCCGACGACGTCGACATGTCTGAGCGAATGGCGGTGCCGGTCGAAGGCGGCGCGCGCGCGCGCGACGATGCGCGGATCGATGAGCGCGCCCACGGCGGCAGCGGCAGGGCGAGCGGGCGCATCGATTTCGTCGATGCGCAGATCGGAAAGTCCGAGGGCGCCGGCCCGGGGATCGGCGATCGCGGCGAGGACGGGCGAGCTCAGCAAGGCGAGCGCGCCCGTGGCGGCTCCAGCCTCGATGATCTGCCGACGCGACAATGACATGCTGACCCTCCCCGGTCCTTTTGGACCCTAAGTAACTTTCCCTTTCGCCTCAACGAGGTGTCGGGCCGGATCGACTCGACTCATCGCGGCGTGACTGCCTTTCGCCGCATTGTCGCGCGCCGACGATTAAGCATTTTTACCACTTGTCGACGAAGCGTTGCGGAACTGCGGCGAATGCCGGGAGTCTGCCGTTCGGAGGGTTTTGAATCGATCGATGACGGGATTCGCGCGCCTCAAGCCGGTACCGCCCTTGCCTCCGATGGAGGCGAAGCTGGCCGACGCGCTGCCCGAAGGCGAGGGCTGGCAGTTCGAGCCCAAATGGGACGGATTTCGCTGCCTGGTCTTTCGCGAGGGCGAGAAGGTGGAGCTCCAGTCCAAAGCCGGCCGGCCGCTCGGCCGCTATTTCCCGGAAGTGGTGGAGATGGTCCGCACCCTTCCGGAGGATCGGTTCGCCCTGGACGGCGAGCTCGTCATCGAGGTCGGCGGAAACCTGTCCTTCGAAGCGCTGCAAATGCGGCTGCACCCGGCCCGGAGCCGCATCGACAGGCTTGCCGCCGAAACGCCCGCGAAGCTCATGCTGTTCGATTGCCTGGCGCTCGCCGGGGAGCCGCTGGCCGAAGCGCCCCTCGCCGCGCGCCGCGAAGCACTGGAGCGCTTCCACGCCCGGGCGGGAAGCGCCGATCTGCTGCTCTCGCCCTGCACGCTCGATCGCGCCGTCGCTTTGACCTGGCTTGGCCGGGCCGGCGGCGCGCTCGACGGCGTGATCGCCAAGCGACGGGACGAGCCCTACCGTCCGGGCGAGCGCGCGATGCTCAAGGTCAAGCAATTGCGCAGCGCCGACTGCGTCGTCGGCGGCTTCCGCTACGCGGCCAAAGGTCGCGAAGTGGGCTCGCTGCTGCTCGGCCTCTACAATGAGGATGGGAAGCTCGACCATGTCGGCTTTACATCGGCCATTCCGGCGGCGGAGAAGGCGCCCCTGACCCGGCGACTCGAAGCGCTGATCGAGGCGCCGGGCTTCACCGGCAATGCGCCGGGCGGCCCGAGCCGCTGGAGTACCGAGCGGTCCGGCGAGTGGGAGCCGCTACGGCCCACGCTCGTCCTCGAAGTCCGTTACGACCATGTCACCGGCCGGCGCTTCCGGCACGGCACCAAGTTCCTGCGCTGGCGGCCCGACAAGGCGCCCGAACAATGCCGCATGGAGCAGCTCCGGCCGGAAGCCGCGCCGGCCAGGCTCGTGTCAGACCTTGGCGGCAAGACAGAATAGGTTGCGCTTTGACGTGGCAGCAACCATGAAACGGCGATGGGAAACCAATCTCTGCTTGTGAAGGACGATCCGCTGAAGTCCCATTATGTCTATGTCGTCGACGATGATCGCGACGTTCGCCGTTCCCTAAGCTTCATGCTCGGCGCGGCTGAAATCCCTTCGCACCCATATGGAAGCGGCGCCGACTTCCTCGAGGCGCTGCCCGACCTCGAGCCCGGCTGCATCCTGCTCGATCTGAGGATGCCGCAGATGGACGGATTTCAGGTCATGACCAAGCTCGCCGAGCGCAGGGTCGACTGGCCCGTCATCATCATGACGGGCCATGGGGAGATCCCGATTGCGGTGCGGGCGATGAAGCTTGGCGCGGTCGACTTCATCGAAAAACCCTTTTCGGAGCAGGCCCTGCTCGGCTGTTTCAGCCAGGCCTTCGACCTGCTCGAGGGCCGCGCGGCCAGCGGCAAGAGGCGGCGCGAAGCGAGCGAGCGCGCCGCTTCGCTCACCGCGCGCGAGAGCGAGGTGCTGGCCTGCCTTCTGGCCGGCCAATCCAACAAGCAGATCGCCTCGGCGCTCGGCATATCCTTGCGCACCGTCGAAATGCACCGCGGCAACATGATGGACCGCCTCCACGCATCGAGTCTGGCCGAGGCGCTTACTCTGGCGCTCGACGCCGGCATCGAGCCCGCTCCCGACAAAGCCGGCTGACGCCGTGGCGGGGCCATCCTCCCCGGCCGCGGACAGGATCGCCGCGCTCGAGGAGGAGCTGGCCCGGCTTCGCGACAGCGAGAAAATGTACCGCTTCTCGGCCGAGTTGAGCGCGCGGCTCGTCTGGGCCGCGGACGGCGAAGGCGCGGTGACGCGGATGGACTATCCCTACGTGGCGGTCACGGGAAGCCCGGAAGAAGCGGCGCTGGGCGATGGCTGGCTCGACATCGTCCATCCCGACGATGCCGCGCGCGCCAGGGCCGCGTGGCGGGATTCCGTCCGGACCGGACGGACGTTCAACGCGACCTTTCGGGCGCGCATCGCCGACGGGACCTACAGGACGGTACGTTCGCGCGCGGCGCCGATCAGGGCGGAAGACGGCCCGATAAGCGGCTGGTGCGGGACGACCGAGGATATCGAGGACGAACTTCGGGCAGAACTCGCGCGCCGGGCGGCGGAAGAGCGGCTGCGCGAGAGCGAGGAGATGCATCGCTACACGCTCGAGATGAGCCAGCAGATCGCCTGGACGGCCGAGGCCGACGGCGGCAACCTCGTGCTGAGCGACCGTTATCGGGAACTGACCGGGATGGGCGACGAGGATGAGGCGGCCGAGTCCATCCATCCCGACGACCGCGCCCGGGCGGTCGATGCCTGGACCGAGTGCGTCGCGACGGGCAAGCCCTATGCCGTCGGGTGCCGGCTCAGGATGAGGGACGGCAGCTATCGCTTCATGCGCGTGCGCGCGGCGCCGCAGCGGGACGAGGGCGGCCGGATCGTGCGGTGGTACGGCGTCACCGAGGACGTCCACGAGCAGGAACTGGCCGAGCGCGCGCGGCGCGACGTCGAAGCGCGCTACCGGCTGGCGGTTCAGGCCACCAACGACGCCGTCTGGGATTATGACATCGTCCAGGGGACGATCGACTGGAGCGATCATGCCGGCGCCATGTTCGGCATCGACGCCGACCCGCTCGGCCGGACCAGCATCGCCTGGTGGGAGGAGCGCATCCACCCCGACGACCGGATTGCCGTCACCGAAAGCCTGGCCGGCGCCATCGAGAGCGGCGAGACTCGCTGGGAGGCGCGCTACCGCTTCCGTCGGGAGGATGGGGATTATGCGGACATACTCGACCGCGGCTTCGTCATCCGCGCGCCGGACGGCGCCGCCATTCGCGCCGTGGGCGCGATGGCGGACCGCACCGAACAGCATCGCACCGAGAGCGAGCTCAGGCGGACGCAGGCCGAGCTCATCCACGTGTCGCGCCTGAGCGCGATGGGGACGATGGCCTCGACGCTCGCCCACGAGCTCAACCAGCCTTTGACCGCGCTCAGCAACTTCATCAGCGGCGCCAGGCGCATGGCCGAAAAGGCGGACGCGCCGCGCGAAGTCCTGCTCCAGGCGCTCGACGGGGCCGAGGCGGCGGCGCGGCGCGCCGGCGAGATATTGCGGCGCCTGCGCGAACTTGTGTCGCGCGGCAAGGTCAGCGTCCAGATCGAGCATCTGCCGCAGCTGATCGAGGAAGCCTGCGTGCTCGCCTTCGTCGACGAGCATGCGCTCGGGCTGCGGCACCGGCTCGAGCTCGATCCCGAGGCCCTGTGGGTGCGCGTCGACAGGATCCAGATCCAGCAGGTCCTGATCAACCTCGTCCGCAACGCGGTCGAGGCGATGAGCGGCATGGCGCTGCGGGAGGTCGTGATCTCGACTCGGCTCGATCGCAACATGGTCGAGATCCAGGTCTCCGATACCGGCGCCGGGATCCGGCCGGAGCATCTTTCCAGCCTGTTCTCGGAATTCATGACGACCAAGAGCGGCGGCATGGGCCTCGGCCTGCCGATCAGCCGCACCATCGTCGAGGCCCATGGCGGCAAGATCTGGGCCGGGAACCGCGATGGCGGCGGGGCGGCGTTCCGCTTCACCCTGCCGCGCGCGAAAAGGCGCGGGCCGAAGCCGGCGCTTTAACGGCGCGCGCGAATCCCTATCTGGGCACAGGCGATCGCGAGTGGAGGCGGACATGGCACGGCAACAGGCGATTCTGGCGGGCGGATGCTTCTGGTGCATCGAGGCGGTGTTCAAGGATCTGATCGGCGTCGAGGCGGTCGAGAGCGGCTATATCGGCGGTCATGTCGACAATCCGACCTACCGTCAGGTCTGCGGCGGCGATACCGGGCACGCCGAGGCGATAAGGGTGACGTTCGATCCGGACGTCATTTCCTTCGACGAGATCCTCGACGTGCATTTCGCCACCCACGACCCGACCCAGCTGAACCGCCAGGGCAACGATGTCGGCACCCAATATCGTTCGGCGCTTTTCCCCGAGTCTCCCGAGCAGGAGAAAGCGGCGCGGCGCGGCATCGCGCGCGCGGGGGCGAGCTGGCCCGATCCGATCGTGACCGCGATCGAGCCCATGGCCCCATGGTGGCCGGCCGAGGACTATCACCAGGATTATTGGGAGGGCGAAGGGCAGCGCAATCCCTATTGCATCGCCGTCATCCCGCCCAAGCTCCAGAAGCTCAGGAAGAGCTTCGCCGCGCGGTTGAAGAGCGAGCCTGCGTCTGATTAGGCGCGCGGTGCGGCGGCGCGGCGCAGGCGGTCGTTGATCGCGGCGCCGAGGCCATCGCCGGGGATCGGCGCGACGGCGATGCGCGCCGCCGCCGCGGCCTCGGATTCATGAAGCCTTTGGAAGAGGTTGGCCGCCGCTTCTACCAGGTCTCCCAGGGAGCTCAGCGTGGCGTCGCCGGCGACGGCGCCGAATCCGATCAGCCATTCGTCGGCGTCCGCCTCCGTCGCGTCCAGCCGGAGCGGCTTCGACGGGGCGTAATGGCTGGCGAGCCGCCCCGGCGATTCGACGCCGACGCCGCTGTCGAGGCGCAGCCCGAGGTCGATCGGCCCCGGCCTGAGCAGGCGGGGCGCGCCGCCGGTGAGCGCGACAATGGTCGATTCGAGGCCGTGCCCTGTCGGGCCGCCGTCGACGATCAGCGGGATGCGTCCGCCGAGGCCGGCCAATACGTGCGCTGCGCTGGTCGGGCTGAGCCGCCCGCTGGCATTGGCGGACGGGGCGGCGAGGGGCCTGCCGAAGGCCTCGAGCAGGTTCTGCATCGCCGGATGGGCCGGCGCGCGCAACGCGATGGTCGGCAGGCCCGCGGTGACCAGCGAAGCGACGGGCGCGCCCGCGCGGAGCGGCAGGACGAGAGTCAGCGGACCGGGCCAATGGGTCCGCGCAAGCGCTTCGGCGGCGGCTTCGAAATGCGCGATAGCGCGCGCCTGATCCAGATTATTAACGTGAACGATCAGGGGGTTAAATGCAGGTCTTCCCTTGGCTTCGTAAATACGCGCGACGGCTTGGCCGCTGGCGGCGTCGGCGGCGAGGCCGTAGACGGTTTCGGTCGGCACGGCGACCACCTCCCCAACCGCTATCAGGCGTGCCGCCTCCGCGATCGCTTCGGGTCCATAAGGCAGGACGCGGGTGTTTTGCGCGCTCACGCCGCCGCGCTATAGCCGCCGTTCCAGCAGCGCAACAGATGCGGAGCCCCGATGACCTACAGGCCCCCGGTCGAAGAACAGAAATTCCTGCTTCGCCATGTCGTCGGCATGGACGAGCTGGCGGGCCACAACGCCTTCGCCGAAGCTTCGCCCGATCTGGTCGACGCCATCATCGAGGGTGCCGGCCAGTTCGCCGCGGGCGCGTTCGCGCCGCTGAACCGGATCGGCGACGAGGTGGGCGCGAAATGGTCGGCCGAGGGGGTCTCCATGCCGCCGGGGTTCAAGGAGGCCTATCGCGCCTATGTCGAGGGGGGCTGGGGGACGCTGGCCGGTCCGCTCGAACATGGCGGGCAGGGCCTGCCGCTGTCGCTCGCGAGCGTGGTCATGGAGGATCTGGGCTCGGCGAACATGGGCTTTTCGCTGGTCATGATGCTGACTCCGGCCGCGGTCGAGGCGCTCAGGCATCACGGCTCTAGCGACTTGCAGCAGGCCTGGCTGCCGAAGCTCGTCACCGGCGAATGGACCGGCACGATGAACCTGACCGAGCCGCAGGCCGGCTCGGACGTCGGAGCCTTGAAGACCCGAGCCGAGCCGGCGGGCGACGGCTGCTACCGCATCAAGGGCACCAAGATCTTCATCACCTTCGGCGACCATGATCTGGCCGACAATATCGTCCACCTCGTCCTCGCCCGGCTGCCCGACGCGCCGCAGGGCACGCGCGGCATCTCGCTCTTCCTCGTCCCCAAGATCCTCCCCGACGGAAGCGGCAACGACCTGCGCTGCGTTTCGATCGAGCACAAGCTCGGCATTCACGCCTCGCCGACCTGCGTCATGGCCTATGGCGACAATGACGCATGCACCGGCTGGCTGATCGGCGAGGAGAATAAGGGCATGGCGGCGATGTTCACGATGATGAACAATGCGCGCCTCAACGTCGGCCTCCAGGGCGTGTCGATCGCCGAGCGGGCGATGCAGCAGGCTGCCGGCTACGCGATGGAGCGGGTCCAGGGATCGCGCGAGGGGCGGCAGGCCCGGATCATCGAATATCCCGACGTGCGGCGGATGCTGCTGAGGATGAAGGCCCTGACCCAAGGGGCGCGGGCGCTGACCTATTATTGCGCCGGCCAGACCGACCGCGCGAGCCTGGGCGACGAAGCAGCGCGGGCCCGCGCCGATCTGCTGACGCCTTTGGTCAAGGCCTATGGCACCGACGTCGGTGTCGAGGTGACCAGCCTCGCTGTCCAGGTTCATGGCGGCATGGGCTATGTCGAGGAGACCGGCGCCGCCCAGCACTTCCGCGACGCTCGCATCTCCCCGATCTACGAAGGGACCAACGGCATCCAGGCGGCCGATCTGGTGGGGCGGAAGATCGGGATGGAAGGCGGCGAAGTGCTGCGGCGCCTGCTCGCCGACGTCCGGGCCGGCGCCGGCGGCGGAGCCGAGCTCATCGGCCTTGCCGTGGATTGCGCAGCGGTGGCGGAGCGGATGCTGGACGCCGGGCCCGACGACAGGATGGCGGGCTCCTATCCGTTCCTGACCATGCTTTCCGTCGCTGTCGGCGGCTGGCTGATGGCCCGGCAGGTTGCCGCGCTCGACGACGATGAGGGCGACCCGGCCTTCCGAGCGATGAAGCGGGCAGCGGCGCGCTTCTTTCTCGACCAGATCGTGCCAGAAGCGCGCGGCCTCAAAGCCTCGGCGATGGCGAGCGCGGAGGTGCTTTATTCGGCCGACGAAGCGGCCTTCGCCGCCTGAGCGTCACACCCGCCGCGCGAGCTTGTGCTGGCGCTGGCCGACGGTGCGCCAGATGCGCGGTCCCTGATCGACGCGAAAGGCGCCCATCTTAGCGCTCGGCTGCTCCAGCTCGCGGCCGACGACGTAGGATTTGGAGGTCTGGCCGGTCCGGCCGTCGCCCCAGTCGTAAAGCGCGTTGACCGCGATGACCGGGATGAACAGATATTTGTCGTCGAGCACCACCGCGCGCATCTCGTCGCGCGGCATGGCGACCTCGCCTTTGATCGCGCCGGTCGTGCCGGGCGCGATGCCGGGCAGGCTGCATTTGGTGCTCTCGCGGCCGGCGGTACGGTAGAAGGCGCCGATCTCCTTGTCCTGCTCCTGGCCGGCGTTGAACATCTTGACGTCGATCCGCAGGTTGCGGGCCGGCGCCTTGCCCGAATTGGTGATCTCGAGCACGAACTGGACGAGCGTCTCCGCGTCGGTCGCCGAAGCGCGCTCGGCCTTGAGATCGAGCTCGAGCCAGGGCCGCAGCAGCGGCTCTGGCTTGGCCGCGGGCGCGGCCGGCGATTCGATCGCGGACACGTCGCCGGCGTCGTCTTCGCCACGCTTGCGTCGATGGCGAAGGAAGGCGAAGGCGAGCAAGGCGAGGAGGCCCACCGGCACCAGATAGAGCCAGGAAAAGCCGCTGCCGTCCTGCGGCCGCCCGGCCGAGGGCGCGGCGGGTGCCGGCTGCGGGGCCGCCTCGATCGGAATCGGAGCTGCGGGAAGGTCGGTTGCGGGAGTCGCCGCCGGCGTCGCCTGTGCCGGCGTCGGGGAGGGCCGAGCCGGCCTCTGCGCCGCCGGGCGGGCGGGCCCGGGCGGGGGACGCTGGGCCGCGGGCTGGGCGGTGGTGATCGGCGGCGTGGCGACGGGGACCGCCGGCTGTTGCTGCTCGGGTGCCTGTTGAACGACGGTGCGTCCGGGCAGGCGGAAGTCCCGGAGTGGAGGAGGCGGAGCTGTCGTGGGCGGAGGGGCCGCGAGGCTCGCGCCGGCGCTGCTATTGTCCTGCGCATGGGCCGGCGTCGCCGCGCAGAGCAGCGCGGCGCCGATGCCGCCGATCAGCAGGCTCCTTCTCCGATAAGTCATGTGCTTCGCCCGACCCGCTCCGAGGTCTCTAGTCTTCGGCCCCAGATAGGCGCCAAGGCGACGAATCCTAGCGGCGAGTCAATGTCCTGGCGCTGAACGGGCGCTGCGGTGCGGCAAATGCGCCACACTCGCGGCCCTTCAAGGGTGCGCCGCTTCCGCCTCGGCCAGTCCGGGAGCCTCGCCGCCGGTCCGCAATCGTGTGCAATGGGCGATCTCGCGCTCGCTCCCATTGTCCTGCGCGAGCTCGGCCAGCCATGCCTCCTCGCCGCGGGCCGACCAGATCAGGACCGGGCCCTGGGCATGATCGTCCGCGCTGACGTAGCGCAGGCCATAGGTGGGCGGCGTCGCCATCAGCTCGATCGCCCGGCCGTCGAACAGCAGCCGCGCGCGGGCGCGGGGAAACCAGCCGCCGCCCTCGTAGAAGATTCGCGCCGGCCGGCCATCGGCGCAGGCATAGGGTATGCCGGCCGGGCCGTGACCCTCGTGATGCGCGGCGCAGCCGGCGAGGAGCAGGACGGCAAATGGAGCGGTTCGAAACGCGCGCATGATCGAGCTCTCCCCCGAAGCGAGGGATGCTGCGCCGGCGGGCTGCTCAAATCAAGCGGTCGGGATCGATCGGGCCGACGCGGACGTCGGGCGTCGGCGCCGTCAGGTCGGCAAGCACCGCGCGTCCGCCGAACAGGGTCAGCAGGCCGGCGGCGAGGGAGAGGAGGACGGCGCGACCCGGCTTCATCGCGGGATCAGACGAGCGCGCGTTCGACCAGATCGTCGACGTCGAGGCCGATGCGGCGGATGTGCGAGACGATGCCGGGCCAGCGATTCTCGAGGAAGTCCTTGCGCTCGGCGGTGCGCAGGCGCTCGGCGGCCCGTGGCGCGACGAACATGCCGACGCCGCGCTTCACCACCACCAGCCCTTCCTCCTGGAAGGTCTGATAGGCCTTGGCCACGGTCAGCGGATTGGCGCCGTAATCGGCGGCGAGGCTGCGCACCGAGGGGAGCGGATCGCCGTCCCGGACGCGGCCCTCGAGGATCATCGCGGCGATATTGTCGCGCAGGCGGAGATAGACGGGGCGGTCTTCGTTCATTGCGTCATAGTGTTCTAATACACTAGTTAGGTCAAGAGGAGATTTCGGGTCGGCCTCGGGGCGGCGTCCATTCCGAGACGACGTCGCCATAGTCGGGCCGCAGCCGCTCCTCCAGTTCGGCCTCGGGCGTGCCGAGGAAGAGGAAGCCGGCGATCCGCTCGGGCGGGGCGCCGAAGGCGGCGAGCACCGCCGGCGAATAAGCCGCCCAGCCGGTGACCCAGCCGGCCGCATAGCCCAGTGCGTGGGTCGCCAGCACGAGGTTCATGCATGCAGCGCCGCAGGAGAGCTGTTGCTCCCAGACGGGGATCTTGTGGTCGAGCGTCGGGCTGGACAAGGCGACGATCAGCTCGGGGGCCTGGCGCGCGAAGCGCTCGGCGGCTTCGATCTCGAGCCGGCCGGGATCGGGATTGTCGATCCGGTAGGCGGCCTGGAGAAGGCCGGCGAACGCGGCCCTCTTGTCGCTTGCGACGTGGACGAAGCGCCAGGGGTGGAGCTTGCCATGGTCGGGTGCCCGCATGGCGATCGCCAGAATCTGGCGAAGCTGGTCCGGGCTCGGGCCCGGCGCGACGAGGTCGCGCGGGCGGCCCGAGCGGCGGGTCTCCATAAGCGCGATCGTGGAGCGAAGGTCGTTGAACATCGTTGAGCCGCTAACAGGCGCGGCGGAGCGTCACAATCCCGCTTCACAAGCGAGATTCGGGCGCTAGGGTGCCTCGCCACAACAGGCCGCAAAGGCCGCGTTCCGATTGAAGGGGAGTCCGCTTGTGGAGACAGCTGACGTCATCGCGATTATCGCCGCCATTTTCCTCGTCGTGCTGCTTGCGGGCGGCGCCTCCATCGCCCTCTCGAAAAAGCCGGAATTCGTCGGCCATCCGCGCGGCCTCTATGTGCTCTTCTTCGCCGAAATGTGTGAGCGCTTCTCCTATTACGGCATGCGGGCGCTGCTGATCCTCTACCTCACCCAGCACTGGCTCTATTCCGACGGCAAGGCGAATTTGATCTACGGGGCCTATACGAGCCTCGTCTACATCACCCCGGTGCTCGGCGGCTATCTCGCCGACCGCTATCTTGGGCAGCGCAAGGCCGTTTTGTTCGGGGCGGTGCTCCTGACCTGCGGCCATTTCCTGATGGCGTTCGAAGGCAGCGGCGGCCAGGCCGATCCCACCATCAACGTCTTCTGGCTGGCGCTTGCCTTCATCATCGTCGGCTCGGGCTTCCTCAAGGCCAACATCTCGGTGATCGTCGGCCAGCTCTATCCGCGCACCGACGTGCGCCGCGACGGCGCCTACACGATATTCTACATGGGCATTAACGTCGGCGCGGCGATCGGCACGATCCTGGCCGGCTATCTGGGCCAGGTCTATGGCTGGAAATACGGCTTCGGCGCGGCCGGCGTCGGCATGCTTTTGGGCCTCATCGTCTTCGTCATCTTCCGCCCGCTGCTGCAGGGCCGCGGCGAATCGCCCGATCCGGCGCGGCTGGCGCGGGCCGTCCTGGCCGGAATTCGGCTGGAATGGCTGCTCTATCTTCTCGGCATCGCGGCCGTCGGCGGAGTCTGGCTGCTTATCCAATATCAGGGCTTCTACGGCTGGGTGCTGCTGATCATGGGCGCGCTCCTCCTGCTCTATGTGCTGATCCATGCGTTCAGGCTCGATCCCCATGCGCGCGACCGCATCTTCGCGATCCTCTTCCTGATCGCGCTGCAGCCTTTGTTCTGGGGCCTGTTCGAGCAGGCGGGCGGCTCGCTCAATCTGTTCACCGACCGCTATATCGACCGCGCCGGCGTTCCCGCCTCGCTCTTCCAGTCGATCAATCCCATCTACATCATCCTGCTCGCGCCTTTGTTCGCGTGGCTGTGGACGACGATGGGGCGGCGGGGCATCGAGCCCTCGGCGCCCGTCAAGTTCGGGCTGGCGCTGATCCAGCTCGGCTTCGGCTTCCTCGTCCTCAACTGGGGCGCGGCCTATGCCGGCATCGACGGCCGGATCCCGGTCCTGTTCCTGTTCCTCATCTACCTCTTCCACACCACCGGCGAGCTCTGCCTGTCGCCCGTCGGCCTCAGCGCGATGAACCGTCTGGCGCCGCGGCACATGGCGAGCCTGATCATGGGCGCCTGGTTCTTCGCCACCGCGGGCGGCAATTTCGTCGCCGGCAAGATCGGCGAGGCGACCGGCGGCGAAAGCGGCACGATGAGCAAGGAAGGGACGCTCGACATCTACTGGACCATAGGTCTGATCGCGATGGCGATCGGCGTGGTCGTCGTGCTGGTCGGCTTCCTGGTCAAGCGGCTGATGCACCTCGATACGCTGAAGGATGACGACCTGGCCGGTGAGGAGCAGCTCGGGGAACCGCAGGCCGCCGGCATGCACCCGGCCCCCGAGGCCGGGCGCTGATGCGGGGCGGAGCGGCGGCGGCGGCGGCGGCCGCCGCCGCCCTCCTCTTCGGCTGCGCCAACCAGCGCGCGACTCCGCCGCCCAAGGGCGCCGCCGCGGCGCCGCGATACACGCCTCCGGCCGATCCCTATCCGTCGACCTACCGACCCTATGCGGGGGTGCCGACCGCGATCACCGGCGCGACCATCTTCGACGGCGAGGGCGGGCGGATCGAAAACGGCACGATCGTCCTGGTCGAGGGGCGGATCCAGGCGGTCGGCGACTCGGCCACGCCGATCCCCGAAGGCGCGGCCCGGATCGACGGGCGCGGCCGCTGGGTGACGCCGGGCGTGATCGACGTCCACTCCCACCTCGGCGACTATCCGAGCCCGGGCGTGGAGGCCCATAGCGACGGCAACGAGATCACCAGCCCGGTGCGGCCGGAGGTCTGGGCCGAGCACAGCGTCTGGCCGCAGGACCCCGGCTTTTCGCGCGCGCTCGCCAATGGCGGCATCACCACGCTCCAGGTCCTGCCGGGCTCGGCCAATCTGTTCGGCGGCCGCGGCGTGACTTTGCGTAACGTGCCCGCGCGCACCATGCAGGCGATGCGCTTCCCGGGCGCGCCGCGCGGCCTCAAGATGGCGTGCGGCGAGAATCCCAAGCGCGTTTATGGCGGCCGCAACCAGATGCCGCAGACGCGGATGGGCAATGTCGCCTTGATGCGGCAGACCTGGCAGCGCGCCGTCGAATATCGCGAACGCCGCCGCCGCGAGCCGAACCTGGCGCGCGACATGGCCCTCGAGACTCTGGTGGAGGCGATGGACGGCGACATCCTCGTCCACAACCATTGCTACCGCGCCGACGAGATGGCGATCATGCTCGATATGGCGCGCGAGTTTGGCTTCCGGATCGCGAGCTTCCACCACGCGGTCGAGGCCTACAAGATCGGCGATCTGCTCCGGACCAGCGAAACCTGCGCGGCGATGTGGGCCGACTGGTGGGGCTTCAAGATGGAATCCTACGACGCGGTCAACGAGAACATCCCGCTCGTCCACGATGCCGGCGCCTGCGCGATCGTCCACTCGGACGACGCCAACGGCATCCAGCGCCTCAACCAGGAGGCGGCCAAGGCGCTGGCGGACGGGCGCCGGATGGGGCTCAACATAACCGACGAGGCGGCCTGGCGCTGGCTCGCGATCAACCCGGCCACCGCGCTCGGCATCGCCGACCAGACCGGGTCCCTGCGCGTCGGCAAGCGCGCCGACGTCGTGCTGTGGAACGGCAACCCCCTCAGCGTCTACACGCGGCCGCAGCAGGTCTGGATCGACGGCGCGCTCCTCTACGACATGAACGATCCCCGGCGCCGCCCGGTCAGCGACTTCGAGCTCGGCCAGCCCGGCGAGGGAGACGTGAAATGAGGGCGCTCGGTCTTCTTCTCGCGAGCGTCGCCGCGCTCGCGGCAATCCCCGCCGCCGCCCAGACCACCGCCATCACCGGCGGACGCGTCGTGATCGGCGACGGCTCGGAGCCCATCGACGGCGGCACGGTCGTCCTGCGCGACGGCCGCGTCGTCGCCGCCGGCGCGAACGTTGCGGTGCCTCCGGGCGCGACAATCGTCGATGCGCGCGGCAAATGGGTGACGCCGGGCGTCGTCGCAGGCTTCTCCCGCATCGGCCTGCTCGAGGTCGACGCGGTCGACGCGACCAACGACACCCGCGCCGCGACCTCGCCGTTCAGCGCCGCGATCGACGTCGCGCCGGCGATCAACCCGCAGGCCTCCTCGATCGCGGTCAGCCGCGCCGCCGGCGTCACCCGGGCGGTGGTGTCTCCCGCCACCTCGCGAAGCATATTCGCAGGCCAGGGCGCGGTCATCGATCTGGGCGGCGACATGCAGCCGATAACGCGGGCGCGGGCGTTCCAATATATCGAGCTCGGCGAGGAAGGCGCCCGCGAGGCCGGCGGCAGCCGCGCCTCGGCGCACGTGCTGCTGCGCAACGCGCTCCGCGAGGCGCGCGACCTCAGGCTGCCGATCGGCTCGCGCGGTCAGGCGCGTGCCCCCTCCGAAGCGCCGCCCGAGGACATTGCCGAAAACCCCTATGTCCTGCCCGGCGCGCAGCGTTCGGACGACGTGCTGCTGACCCGGTTCGACGCGGCCGCTTTGGTGCCGGTCCTGCAGGGGCGGCAATTGCTGCTCGTCCATGCCGAGCGGGCCAGCGACATCCTCCAGGTGCTGGCGCTCAGGCGCGAATTTCCGAACTTGAGGCTCGTCCTCGTGGGCGCGACCGAGGGCTGGCGCGTCGCCGCGGAGATCGCCGCGGCGCGCGTCCCGGTCATCGCCAATGCTTTGGTGGACCTCCCCGCCAGCTTCGAGCAGCTCGGCGCGACCCAGTCCAATATCGGGCGGATGCGCGCGGCCGGGATCGACGTCGCCATCGGCATGATCAACGACGACGAGGCGCGCCAGGTGCGGCTCTCGACCCAATATGCCGGCAATCTGGTCGCCATCGCGCGGGTGCCTGGACATACCGGGCTGACCTGGAGCCAGGCCTTCGCCGCGATCAGCTCGGCGCCGGCCGAGGCGCTCGGGCTCGGCGCGGAGATCGGCTCGCTGCGCCCCGGACGGCGCGGCGACGTGGTGATCTGGGACGGCGACCCGCTCGAGCTTGCGACTGGCGTCGAGGCGGTCTGGATCGACGGTGTCCGGCAGAGCCTGGAGAATCGGCAAACCCGCCTCCGGGACCGTTATCGCCAGCCCCAGGAAGGCGCGCTCCCGCACGCCTACGATCCGAGATGACGCCGCTAGCCAGCCTCGCGCTGGCGACCGCCGCTTTCGTCGGCACCCATTTGCTGATGTCGCATCCGCTCCGCGCCGCCGTCGTCGAGCGGCTCGGCGAGCGCGGCTTCCTGGGCGCCTATATGCTGGTCTCGTTCGCCACTTTGGGCTGGATGATCTTCGCCTGGCCGGAGCCGGACGGAACGCCGCCATATTGGATCGCGCCGCTCTGGTGGTGGCCGATAGCCTCGGCGCTTATGCTGGGCGCGAGCATCCTCCTCGCCGGCTCGCTGATCGGCAATCCGTCATTCCCCCGGCCGGGCGCCGCGGCGCGGCCGGCCGGCGCGCCGAACGGCGTGTTCGCGATCACCCGCCACCCGATGAACTGGAGCTTCATGCTCTGGGCGCTCGTTCACGTCTCGCTCTCGGGAAGCCCGCGCAACCTGATCGTGGCCGGGGGCATCTTCTTCCTCGCCTTGTTCGGATCGATCGGCCAGGACCGGAAGAAGGAGCACCTGCTCGGGGAGGCATGGCGCGACTGGGAGGCGCGGACATCGTTCGTCCCGTTCGCCGCGCTGCTTCGGGGAAGGCTGCGCTGGCGAAACGCCGTTCCGGGCGCCGTGGCTTTGATCGGCGGCATCGTCCTCTGGGCGCTGGTCACCTCCTACCACGCGCCTTTGGTCTCCCCGCTCGGCGACCTGCTCAGCCGCTGAAAGAGCGCCGACAGACTTGTCTCAGCGCTCAATCCCGCGGGACGGCCTCGCCATCAGCTTCATTATCCGGGGACCAAGACTCAGCGTTTCAGCATTGCCGACATATGATGCGCGACGGGCAGCAAAGGGGCCTCCGCCGGGAAACGTGCCCGCATTCGAGCTGGATCGCCACCGCGCCACCGCCGGTGTCGACTATGGCGATCACCGCGCGGCTTCGTGGATCGCGCGGCGGCTCCCTATCTGGCATCACCATCTTCCCCCGAACAGCGATCCGTTCCCTTTCAAGAGCTTAGCACCAAAAAAAGGATCAGCCAAGGCGGCTCGAAAGTCCGAGCGATCCGCCGAGGCACTGTCCCCAGATTCTCCGGGCGGGCCGAAACGGCTAGAGCTTCACGCGCTTCATCCCCTCGGGCGCGTAGCGCGCCCCGGCGACGTCGCGCGCGGCCGCCAGCGCTTCGAGGTCGTCCGGGCTCAGCTTGAGCTCCGCGGCGGCGGCGCTGTCCTCGAGCGTCAGGCGGCGTTTCACGCCCGGGATGGGGACGATGTCCTCGCCCTGGGCGAGCAGCCAGGCGAGCGCGACCTGGGCGAGGCTGGCCTGATGCCGTTCGGCCACCGCCCGAATCGCATCCACGATCTTCAAATTCGCGCCGAAATTCTCCTCCGAATAGCGCGGGTCGTTGTGGCGCCAGTCGTCGGCGGGCAGGTCCGCCTTGCTCGTGAACTGGCCGGCGAGGAAGCCGCGGCCCAGCGGGCTGTAGGGCACGAAACCGATGCCGAGCTCGCGGCAGACCGGGAGGATGTCGCTCTCGACATCGCGCTCCCAGAGCGAATATTCGGACTGGAGCGCGGCGATCGGATGGACCGCGGCGGCGCGGCGGATCGTCTCCGGAGCGGCCTCGGAAAGGCCGAGATGGCGGACCTTTCCCTCCTTCACGAGCTCGGCCATGCCGCCGATCGTCTCCTCGATCGGCGTGTCTGGGTCGACCCGGTGCTGGTAGAAGAGGTCGATCGCCTCGATGCCGAGCCGCTTCAGCGAGCCTTCGCAGGCGCGGCGGGCATTGGCCGGGCTGCCATCGATCCCGACGGGCGTCGTGCCGTCCCATTTGACCGCGAATTTGGTGGCGATGACGAGGCCGTCGCGCTTGCCCCTGATCGCCTCGCCGACCAGCTCCTCGTTGGAGAACGGGCCGTACATCTCGGCGGTGTCGAAGAAGGTCACGCCGAGGTCGATCGCGCGGTGGATCGTGGCGATCGATTCGTCGTCGGTGGCGGCCCCGTAAACGATGTTGCCGCCGCGCACCATCGGCATGCAGCCGATCCCGATCGCGGAGACTTCGAGGCTTTGCCCCAGCGTGCGGTATTTCATGCGCCTTCCTCCAACAGCCGGTCCTCCCGGCTCGTCGATTCGCCGGCCTCGAAGCCCGAGCGTTTCGCAACCACCGCGGTCGCGGCGACATCCATGCTGACATTGCCCATCGTGCGGACGATGTCGGGCACGACCTCGACCGCGATCAGCAGCGCCAGCGGCTCGATCGGCAGGCCCATGGCGAGGCAGATCGGCGCGATCGAGGTGACGAAGCTCGCCTGGCCGGGAATGCCGACCGCGCCCATCGTCGTGGTCGCCGCCGCCGCGATGCCGAGCGCCATCTGCGTCCAGGTGAGCTCGATCCCGAACCAATAGGCGATGTAGATGGCGACGGCGAGGTTCTGGGCCGGGCCGGTGGCGCGGAAGATGGCGACGGCCATCGGCAGCACCACGCCCGAGGCCGCGACCGGAACGCCGAGCGCGCGCGCGCCGCGCAGCATGGCCGGCAGGCAGGCCAAAGAGGATTGGGTGGAGAAAGCGAGCGCCTGGCTCTCGGCGACTGCGCGGGTGAAGCGAATCGGCGAGATTCGCGCGCCCGCGGCCGCCAGCGGCCAGGCGGCGAGCCAGATCACGACCCCGACCAGGGTAACGATCAGCACATAATGGAGCAGCGCGCCGAACGCCGCTCCGCCGGCGCGCGCGCCCACCACATAAGCGAGCGCGAAGACCCCGACGGGCGCGATCCACAGCACCCAGCCGATCACGACCAGCATGGTGTCGGCGATCGCCTGGAAGAGGCCGATCAGAGTCTTGCGGGGCTCCTCCGGCAATCGCGTCAACGCAAAAGCGAAGATCACGACGAAGACGATGAGCGGCAGGATCGCGCTTTCCGACGCCGCCGCGACCGGATTGGTCGGCACGATCGAGCGGATGAAATCGGTAAAGCTCGGCGCCTCACCCACCGGGGTCGCGTTGGTCAGAGCTTCGCGGAGCGCGGTCGCCGATTCGATGGGGAGCGGAAACAGGTTCAGGAACAGGGGCGTGAGCAGGGCCGCCGCGAGCGCCGACGTCCAGAGCAGGACGACGAACAGGATCAAGGCGCGGGTGGCAAGCTTGCTCGCCCGCGCCGCCTCGGCCGACGCGGCGATGCCGGTGATCAGCAGCGCCACGACCAAAGGCACGATCGTCATCTGGAGCGCGTTCAGCCAGAGGCCGCCGATCGGCTCCGCGACCGCGACGGCGCGCTCGACGCCGGGGCCGCCGCCGAGCGCCACGCCCACGATGCCCGCGCCCAGCCCGATGACGAGGGCCAGCAGGATTCGGGTCGCCTGCGAGAGTTTCAAATGCATCGCCCTTCCGCTTATATGGGGCTATCGGGCCCTTGTTGATGGCCGTAGTGGGGACGGCAAGGGAAAATTCAGGGCTCGCACCGCATGACGCGAAAATTCTTCGGCACGGACGGGATCAGGGGCCGGACCAACGAGACGCCCATGACCGCGGCGATGGCGCAGCGGATCGGCCAGGCGGCCGGGGCGCATTTCCTGCGCGGTAAGCACAAGCACCGGGTCGTGATCGGCAAGGATACGCGGCTTTCGGGCTATATGATGGAAACCGCGCTCATTTCTGGCTTCACCAGCGTCGGTATGGACGTGGTCATGGTCGGGCCGATGCCGACGCCCGCCGTCGCGATGCTGACCCAGTCGATGCGCGCCGATCTGGGCGTGATGATCTCGGCGAGCCACAACAAATTCGTCGACAACGGCATCAAATTGTTCGGCCCGGACGGATACAAGCTCTCCGACCGGGACGAGATGGCGATCGAAGCGCTGCTCGAAGAAGAGCCGCGGCTGGTCCCCTCCGAAGCGATCGGGCGGTCGCGCCGGATCGAGGACGCGCGCGGCCGCTACATCCACGCCGCCAAGCTGACCTTTCCCAAGCATTTGAGACTGGACGGGCTCAAGGTCGTCGTCGATTGCGCGAACGGCGCGGCCTACGAAGTCGCCCCTTCGGCCTTCTGGGAGCTGGGCGCGGAGGTAGTTGCGATCGGAGTGTCGCCCAACGGCCTCAACATCAACGACGGCTGCGGGTCGACCGACATCGAACTGATCAAGAGCACCGTGATCGAGACGGGCGCCGACATCGGCCTGGCGCTCGATGGCGACGCCGACCGGTTGATCGTGGTCGACGAAAAAGGGCGGACCGTCGACGGCGACCAGCTGATGGCCCTGATCGGCTCGTCATGGCAGCGCAGCGGCCGGCTGCGCGGCGGCGGCCTGGTCTCGACGATCATGTCCAATCTCGGCCTGGAGCGCTTCCTGGCCGGCAAGGGCCTCACGCTCGAACGCACCCAGGTCGGCGACCGCTATGTGCTCGAGGCGATGCGGACCAAGGGCTATAATGTCGGCGGCGAGCAGTCCGGCCACATCATCCTGAGCGATTATGCCACGACCGGCGACGGGCTCGTGGCCGGCCTGCAGGTGCTCGCCGAGCTGGTCGTGTCGGGACGGCCGGCGAGCGAGCTGCTCGACCTCTTCGAACCCTTGCCGCAGATCTTGAAGAGTGTCCGGTTCGGGTCCGGCGCGCCGCTCGAAACGGAGAGCGTCATGGCGGCCATCGCCGCCGGCGAGGCGCGGCTCGGCGGGGGCGGGCGGCTGGTGATTCGCAAATCCGGAACCGAGCCGGTGATCCGGGTGATGGCCGAGGGCGAGGACGAGGCCCTGGTCGCCGAGATCGTCGAGGAGATCTGTGACGCGGTGAAGGCTGCCTGATGCTCGCTCTGCGGCCCGATTGCGAGCGCTGCGGAAGGGATTTGCCGCCCGCCAGCGATGAGGCGCGCATCTGCACTTTCGAATGCACATTCTGCACGGCGTGCGTGGACGGGCCGCTCGCCGGCGTCTGCCCGAACTGCGGCGGGAATTTCGAGCCTCGCCCGATCCGCCCCGCGCATTTGCTGGGGAAATACCCGGCTTCGACGGAGCGCAAGGGCCCGCAATGAGTCCCCCACGCGTGCTGATCATCGCGGGCTCCGATTCGGGCGGCGGCGCCGGCATCCAGGCCGACATCAAGACCGTGACCATGCTCGGCGGCTTCGCGATGACCGCAATCACCGCGATCACCGCGCAGAACAGCCTGGGCGTGGCCCAAGTGTTCGCTTTGCCGTTCGACCTCGTGGAGGCGCAGTTCAGCGCGATCACGAGCGACCTGGGTGTGGATGCGGTGAAGATCGGCATGCTGGGCACGCCGGAGCTGGTCATGGCCGTGCGCGATTGCCTCTATTCGATTCCTCCCGGCACGCCGATCGTCCTCGATCCGGTCATGATCGCCACGAGCGGGGACGCCCTCAACGAACGCGGCACCGCCGATGCGCTGGCGCATCTGGCCGAATTCGTCACTCTGGTGACGCCGAACGTGCCGGAGCTCGAAGCCCTCACCCAAATGCAGGTGACGGACGAGCGGTCGATGGCTTCGGCCGCCCGCGCCCTCGCGAGCCATTTCGGCTGTCCCGTCCTGGCCAAGGGCGGCCATCTGCCGGGCGAGGAGATCGTCGACCTGCTGGTGGGCGGCGAAGGAGTCGTTCGGCGCTGGTCCGCATCCCGGATCCAAACCACCAGCACTCACGGTAGCGGCTGCACGCTGGCGAGCGGAATCGCGACCGGCCTGGGCGCGGGCATGACGCTTGAGGAGGCAATCGACCGCGCGCGCGACTACGTCCGGGCCGCCATGGCGGCGGCGCCCGGCCTTGGGGGCGGGCACGGGCCGATGGGCCACGCGCTGGGCGTGGTGCCCTTCGAACATATCCACAGGAAAGAATAAGGGATTCCAGCTTTCGCTGGAATGACGGGGCGTGGATTCCTAGGCTGGCGCGCATGACGCGGCCCTGCTTCAAGCTCGAGAAGATACATCCCGACCCGGTCGCGGGGGTCGACGAGGCGGGCTGCGCGCCGTTGGCCGGACCCGTGGTAGCGGCTGCGGTCGTGCTGGACCGCGCCCGCTTCCCGCGCGGGATCGACGATTCCAAGGCGCTGCCGGCCCCTATGCGGGAGGCGATCTGCGCGCGGCTCTACAAGGTCGCCGTGATCGGCGTCGGCATCGCCAGCGTCGAGGAGATCGATGCCTTGAACATCTTCTGGGCGCGGATGCTGGCGATGAGCCGGGCCGTCGACGCGCTCGGGCTCGATCCCGCCATGGTCCTGGTCGACGGCAATCGCTGCCCGCGCTGGGAGCGGCCGTCGCTGGCGATCATCGCCGGCGACGCCAAATGCCGCTCGATCGCCGCCGCTTCGATCGTCGCCAAAGTGACCCGGGACCGGATCATGACGGATCATTCCCGCGAACATCCGGGCTATGGCTGGGAACGAAACAAGGGCTATCCGACCCCCGAACATGTCGAGGCGCTGGGCCGGCTGGGTCCGACGCCGCTCCATCGCCGAAGCTTTGCCCCGGTACGCCAACTTAGCCTTGGCCTCTGAGTCTTTTGGGCCACACCCACTTCAGCTTGAGTCTGAGCACGTCCTCCACCCACAACATGTAGGGGCAGACTCGGTTCGTTCCGGCCAGTCTAAATCGGATGTTAACCATGTTCGGCAAGTGTCTGATCTTGACCGACGAGTCCTGCTGACTCAGCATGGCCGTCTTGCGACCGGGGGCGGATCGAATGAGCGTGATGGCGCGTGTAGGTGCGGCCTTGGGGCTGAGGCGGGCGGCGCCGGCCGATGGACTCCCGCTCGGACAGATCCTCCAGGACGACTGCGTCGCCGCCATGGCCCGCCTGCCCGACGCCTCGATCGACATGATCTTCGCCGACCCGCCCTACAATCTTCAGCTGGGAGGCGACCTGTTCAGGCCCGAGGGGGGCCGGGTCGACGCGGTCGACGACGACTGGGACAAGTTCGACACCTTCCAATCCTATGACGATTTTACCCGCGCCTGGCTCGGGGAGGCGAGGCGCATCCTGAAACCCAACGGCACGCTCTGGGTGATCGGCAGCTACCACAATATCTATCGGGTCGGCGCGGCGCTGCAGGATGCGGGCTATTGGATTCTCAACGACATCATCTGGCGCAAGTCGAACCCGATGCCGAATTTTCGCGGGACGCGCTTCACCAATGCGCACGAGACACTCATCTGGGCGAGCCGCAGCGAAGACAGCCGCTACACCTTCAACTATCGCGCAATGAAGGCATTGAACGACGAGCTGCAGATGCGCTCGGATTGGGTGCTGCCAATCTGCGCCGGCGGCGAGCGGATGAAGACGGACGGCGTCAAGTCGCACCCGACCCAAAAGCCCGAAGCTCTGCTCTATCGCGTTCTGCTCGCCTGCACCAACCCCGGCGACGTCGTCCTCGACCCTTTCTTCGGCACCGGCACGACCGGCGCCGTGGCGCGGCGGCTCGGGCGCAACTGGATCGGCATCGAACGCGAGACGCGATACGTGAACGTCGCGCGCGAACGGATCGCCTCTACGCTCGAGCTGGACGAGAGCGCGATGCGGACCATGGCCTCGCGCAAGACGCTGCCCAAGGTCCCCTTCGGCGCCCTGATCGAAAGCGGGATGATCCAGCCGGGCGCGACGCTCACCGACGCCAAAAGGCGCTGGCAGGCGACGGTGCTTGCCGACGCTTCTGTCGAATCGGCGGGAGAGCTCGGTTCAATCCACAAGATCGGCGCGGCGGTGCAGGGCGCCCCTTCGTGCAACGGCTGGATGTTCTGGCACGTCGAGGATGGCGGCGCGCTGGTCCTGCTCGACACGCTGCGGCAGCGCTATCTCGCCGCGCCGGCCTGATCTGGAGTCGGGCAATGGCTGCGCCCAAGACCTATCTTCGTCCGACCGGGTTCGTCGATTCGCCCTTTGGGCATGACGGCAAGGTCGCGCGGCTTGCCGGCGGCCTGGCCTGGTTCTCGGCCGTCGAAATCATCGGGCCGGGCGGATCCGAGCTGGTGCCCGTCGACGGGGTCGAGGCTCGTCTGAGCGAGTCCGAGCGGGCCGTCTGGGCGAATCTCACGTCGCCGCGTCCGCCGCTGACCCTGAGCTCGCGGGTGATACGGCTGGACCAGCCGCAGGTGGCGGGAATCCTCAACGTGACGCCGGACAGCTTTTCCGACGGCGGGCAGTTCGGCAATGCCGAGGAGGCGGTCGACGCCGGCCACTCTATGGCCGCCGCGGGCGCCGCGCTGATCGATGTCGGCGGCGAATCGACCCGCCCGGGCGCGACCCCGGTCTGGGAGGGCGACGAAGCGGGGCGTGTGGTACCGGTTATAGAGCGGGTTGCCGCGGCGGGCGCGGCAGTCTCGGTCGACACGCGCAAGGCGGCGGTGATGGAGCAGGCGCTCGGCGCGGGCGCGGCCATGGTCAACGATGTCTCGGCGCTCACTTGGGACCCGCGCGCCGCCACGGTGGTGGCGAAAGCCGGCTGCCCTGTCGTGCTGATGCACCACCAGGGCGCTCCGGAGACGATGCAGGACAATCCGCGCTACGACAGGCCGGTCCTGCTCGAAGTCTATGACTGGCTCGAAGCGCGGATCGACGCGGCGGTGGCGTCCGGGATCGCGCGGGACAGGATCATCGTCGATCCGGGCTTCGGCTTCGGCAAGACTGTGCAGCACAATCTCCAGATCATGAACGGGCTGGCGCTGCTGCACGGGCTTGGTTGCCCGATCATGCTGGGTGCGAGCCGCAAGCGGACGATCGGCGCGCTGTCGAACGAGGCGTCGGCGGATCAAAGGCTGGCCGGCTCGATCGCGCTGGCGCTGAAGGCGGCCGAGCAAGGCGCGCAGCTGCTGCGTGTCCATGACGTGCCGGAGACGCTTCAGGCGCTCAGGGTCTGGCGCGGGCTCAGGGACGCCGCGTTGACTCCGTCCTAGCGAGTCCGGCGAGCATGGCGCGGTCGCGGCCGTAGACGTCGGGCTGGAAGACGACGCCCCGGCGCGACGGCAAGACGGTGAAATAGGCGATGTAGACGGGCATGGCCTCGGGGAGATCCACCCTCTGTTCGGCCGCGCCGCTCGGACGCGGCAGGCGCCCTTCGAACAGCCAGCGCGCCAGCCGTTGGGCATCCTCGAGGCGGACGCAGCCGGAACTCAGGTGCCGGTCGGGGCGGCGCAGCAGCTCGCGGTGGGGCGTGTCGTGGAGATAGACGCCAAGGTCGTTGGGCATCATGAACTTGATCCGGCCCATCATATTGTGGGACCCGGGGGTCTGGCGCAGGTTGACGAAGCGGCGGCCGGCGGCAACGGCGCGCCAATCCACGCGCCGCGGGTCCAGCGGCCGGGCCTTGGGCGTCCAGTCGGAGAGGACTTGCAGGCGCTCGGCGGCGATCGCGCGGGGCCCTTTGCGGGCGCGCTCGCGGATGAGGTCGGGCGGCAGGTTCCAATAGGGATTGAGCACGGCATAGCGGATCAGGCCGGCCATGACCGGAGTCGGCATCGCCCGCTTGCCGACGACGACCCGCATCGAGCCATGGATTCGGCCGTCCTCGACCATCCACAATCGCGCCGAGGCGGCATCGACCAGGATATAGCGGCCGCCCGGATGAGCGGGGATGGCGCGCGCCCGCTCGAGATTGGCGAGGATCAGCCGCTCGTAATGCCGGGCGCCCCGATTGAAGGCGGCTATCGTGGCGGCGTCGGCGCTGCCGCTTTGCGGAAGCCCGTGGGCGGCCTGGAATTCCCGCAAGGGGCCATCGAGCGGCGCAACGGCTCCGAGCCCCAACCGCCGACGCAACGCCGCGTCCGAGGGCCTATGGGGAATCGCGGCCTGAGGCAGATGCGACCAGCGCGCGCGATAGGCGGTCAGCCCATGCTTCAGCCCGTCATAAGCGGGGTTGATCCGCTCCACCGCGGAAAGATGCGCCGCGAGCGACTGCGCTTGGGCCGCTCCATCGAGAATGAGGCGGGCCGAACGCGCGTCCGGCGCGAGGCCGGGGTCGATATAGCGCATGGCGCCGGGCCCGGGAGGGCGATGATGCGCGCGCACAAAATCGGCATAAGCGCGGCTCAGCAGCAAATCGGCGCGGGTCAGCCGGTGCGGGTCGCCGTCCCGCGCTGCGGCGAGCGCCGCGGAAAGGCCCGGGGTGGCGGCCGGCCCGATCATGCGCAGCGCTTGCATCGCCTCCGGGCGCAACGTGGAGCCCGCCACCCAGAGCGGGCGGAAGCCGCGAGCCCGATAGAAAGCGACGATGTCGTCGCCGACGTCCACGCGGCCGAGCGGGCTGGCAGTGGACGCGACGGGCGCCGCAGGCGCTTGCTTCGACGCGCCGAGCGGCAACAGCAGCGCGAAGGCTGCGGCGAGCGCGGCCGCGCGAGCAAGGCGTACTATATTGCGCATGATCGCCATTACGCCGGAGCGCGGCGCGCGTTCAACCGCCGGAGCGCGCCGGCGCGGCCCTGTCCCGGTCCCGCACAGGGAGCGCTTCAATCCTTCCCGTCAGAGTCGCGAGCACGGTCGAACACCGCCACCATCGGGCCGAGGCCCGAATAGCCGTCCTGCCGCCCCGCCGGCCGGTCCCACAGGCTCGACACCGCGCCGTCCAGATAGAGGGCGTCACCGCAGCCGAGTGCATCGCGAAACAGGCGCGCGAGGCGGCCGAAGGAAACCGGCTCGTCGCTAATCGCGAACCAGGCCGTATCGGGATTGGGAACGCACACTCCGTTGCGGACGTGGAGCGAATCGCCATTGGGCTGGATCTCCGGGTGGAGAGCGCCCGCGATCACCAGCATGGGTCCGGACTGGGTCGCCCAAAGCGGGCGCGAAGCGGGATCGTAATCGGCGCTCCGGACGATCGCGACGCGGCCGTCGCGGGCGATCTGGAACACGCCGTTGGGCAGCAGGTGGAAATTGCCGCCGCCCTCGCGCCGGTTGATCGCGCGGCGCTGGCGGCCCTCGGCCACGTAGAGGCCGATCGGCGCGCCCTCTTCGTCGTACATGCCGGCGTTCATCGCGAAGCGAAGCCGCCCCGCACGCGCTCCGATCTCGGTTTCGAGCGCGGCGAGGCTGCGCAGGCGGCCCTGGCGGCCGTCGAGGAAGAAAGCGATGTCGTGCCGGCGCCGGTCGAAGCGGCAGATCGTGAACGCCGACTCCTCGAAGCGGCGCTGCTCGCACGCCGCGGCCACGGCATGTTCGGGAAATTCGGGTGCGGCGGGCTCCGCTCCGCACGCCGCGAGAGCGAAAGCGGCGAGGAGCAGGCTAGAGCGAATAGCCGCCATCGCTGACGAGGCAGGCGCCGGTGGTAAAGGCCGCCTTGTCCGACAGGAGGAAGGCGATTTGCTCCGCGATCTCCTCGGGCTTGCCGTAGCGGGCGAGCGGCGTCGATGCGGAGGCCATCGCCTTGTAGGCGGCCGCTTCGCCGCCGGCCGATGCGACCAGATTCTGGAAGAAGGGGAGGCCCGACCAGATCGGCGTCTCGACCCCGCCCGGCGCGATCGCATTCACCCTGATGCCGCCGGCCGCGCCCTCCTTGGCGGCGATGCGGGCGAGATGGATGACCGCGGCCTTCGACGCGCCGTAGGCGGCGATGCCCGGCTCCGCTTTCACCCCCGCCGCAGAGGCGGTGAGGACGATCGCGCCCCCGCCGGTGGCGCGGATCGCGCGCATCGCGGCCTGCAGGGTGAGGAAGGCGCCGTCGAGGTTGATGGAGAGCACGCGGCGCCAATCGGCGAAGCTCGTCTCCTCTATGGGTCCGCCCGCCCCGATCCCGGCGTTGATCACGGCGTGGGTGAGGCCGGTGAGGTCCGCATCGGCCCAGAGCTCTTCGTCGGTAACGTCGCCGACGATCAGCGATCGCTCGCAGGGCAGCGAGAAGGCGAAATCGCGCAGCTTGTCCTCGTCCAGATCGAGGAGGATCAGCTTCCTCGCGCCGCCGCCGGCAAGCCGGGTTGCGACCGCGGCGCCGATGCCGGAGGCGGCGCCGGTGACGAGGGCGATGGCGTCGGTGAAATCGGGCATGCGCCGCGTTTAGCAGGGCATGTCCGACAAGGGGAGGGTTTATGACGGAGCCGTCACGGCACTATTGGGCGGGGACGGCTCGGCCTACGCCGCGATATCGCCGATGCCGAGCTCGCCCAATTTCCGGTAGAGGGTCGAGCGGCCGATGCCCAGGCGGCGGGCGACCTCGGTCATGCGGCCGCGATAATGGCCGATGGCGAGGCGGATGACGTCGGCCTCGATCTCTTCGAGCGGACGCAAATTGCCGTCGGCGGCGTAGAGCGTGACTCCTGGGCCGTGGGCCATGGCCGAGGTGGACGATTGGCCGATCAGCGGCTTGGCGTGATAATCGTCGGCGCGCTTGCCGCAGGCGGCTTCGGTGGCGATGTGCGGGAAGTCGCTGGCGGTCAGCGCGTCGCTGTCGCACAGGACCGCGGCGCGGAACAAGGCGTTCTGGAGCTGGCGGACATTGCCCGGCCAGCCGTAGGACATCAGGATGGCGAGGCCGTCGTCGGTGATCGAGAGGTGGCGCATGCCCGGCTGCTCGGCGATGCGGCTGAGCAGGTGGCGGGCGAGCGCGGGAATGTCGCTCTGGCGGTCGCGCAAGGGCGGGATCGGCACGTGGACGACGTTGAGCCGGTAATAGAGGTCCTCGCGGAAGCGGCCGGCCGCGACCTCCTCGGCCAGGCGGCGGTTGGTCGCGGCGATGATGCGGACATCGACGAGCTGGGTGATGCGGCTCCCGACGCGCTGGATCTCGCCGGTCTCGAGCGCGCGCAACAGCTTGACCTGGGTGTCGAGCGGAAGCTCGCCGACCTCGTCCAGGAAGATGGTCGAGCCGTCGGCGTCCTCGAAGCGGCCGATATGGCGGTCGAAGGCGCCGGTGAAGCTTCCTTTCTCGTGGCCGAACAGGACCGATTCGACGAGATTGGCGGGAATGGCGCCGCAATTGACGGTGTGGAGCTGCTTCTTGCCGCGGGGCGAGGCGGCGTGGATGGCCTGGGCGATGATCTCCTTGCCCGAGCCGCTCTCGCCCTCGATCAGCACCGAGACGCGGGCGCGGGCCGCCTTGGCGGCGACGGCGAGCGCGATACGGAATTTGGGCGCGGAGCCGACGATTTCCTCGAAACCCAAGGACTTGACGATTTTCTCGGAGAGGGGGCGCAGCTCGCCGGTGGCCTTGTGGCGGTCGGTGGCGGTGTTCAGGGCGGCGAGCAGCCGGTCGGGCGCGAGCGGCTTGACGATGAAGTCGCTGGCGCCGGCGCGCATCGCCCCGACCGCGACCGCGACATCGTTGTCGGCGGTGATGACGAGCAGGGGGATTTGCGGCCGCAGAGCGCGGATCTGGCGGATCAGCTCGCTGCCCTCCTCGCCGGGCAGCCAGTGATCGAGCAGGATCGCGTCGAACTTGGGCTCCTGCGGGTCTTCGAGCATGCGCTGCGCGGTCTCGAAATCGGACGCGCCGCGGACCCACCAGCCGGCGCGCGCGCCGATGGCGGTGACCAGCCGGCGCTGGGCGGGCTCGTCGTCGATCAGCAGCAAGCAGCGATTGGGGTCGGCCCGCATCCTATTCCTCTCGTTTTGAGACAGGTGGGATAGCCCATCAGGAGTAAAGGGGGGCTTAAGGCCCTCGTCTCCGGGTGACGCCGGAGCCGGGCCGCGGCAGCGAGCGGAAGGTTCAAAGGTTCGGCTCCCTAAGGGGTGGAAAAACTCTCCTGCTGGACCTTTGGGCGACTCGCGGCGAACGGCGGTCAAGTCATGAGGTTGAGCATCGCGCGGGGCGCGAGCCATGGGGCATTGCAGCCCGGATCGACGATTGGAAAGAGCCGGTGGCGGCCGAGGCCTGCGAGTCGCGGCGACCCATGACAGATCAAATCCAATTCTTATCCAACAATCATACGAATGCGGGGGGAAACCGATCCGATAGAATTACCGGGCGATGCAAACGGCAGTTTGATCGCTCCGCCAGAGGACGGTTTCCCGGTGTCGACCAGCAACGAAGAGCAGCGACCCAACGGCATGCGATAGCCGCTTTCCCGCCTTGCCCCCCGCCCCGCGCCCTTGCTAGGGAAGCCCGCGCAGCAGGAGGATTCCACGACATGGCAGCGGAAGGCGACGTCAAGGAGATGCGGGCGCATGAGACGAGCTACGCGCGGTTCGTCGCCATGATGAAATGGGGAACCGCCTTGTCGCTCATCACCGGCGCGGCCGTCGTCCTGATCATCTCCAGCTAGGCCGGGGAGCGATCGGGGGTGAAGATCGCGGTCCTCAAGGAGCTGGAAGAAGGCGAGCGCCGGGTCGCCGCCACCCCGGACATGGTCAGGAAATATGTCGGGCTCGGCGCCAGCGTCGCGGTCGAGGCCGGCGCGGGCGAGGGCGCGTCGATCGCCGACGCGGATTACGAAGCGGCCGGGGCGAGCGTCGGCGCGCGCCGGGACGCGCTCGCGGACGCCGACATCGTGCTCTGCGTGCAGGGGCCCGATCTGGGCTCGCTCGACGGCGTCAAGAAGGGGGCGCTGCTGATCGGGGCCTTGAATCCGTTCGGCCTGCGCGAGCGGATCGACGTCTATGCCGCCGCGGGCCTCGAGGCTCTGGCGATGGAGCTGATGCCGCGCATCACCCGCGCGCAATCGATGGATATATTGTCGAGCCAAGCCAACCTTGCCGGCTACAAGGCGGTGCTCGACGCGGCCGGGGAATATGGCCGCGCCTTCCCGATGATGATGACCGCGGCGGGGACGGTGTCCGCCGCCAAGGTGTTCGTGATGGGCGTGGGCGTCGCCGGGCTGCAGGCGATCGCGACGGCGCGGCGGCTGGGCGGCCAGGTCTCCGCGACCGACGTGCGCTCGGCGACCAAGGAGCAGATATTGTCGCTGGGCGCCAAGCCGATCTTCGTCGAGGCCGTGGCGGGGATCGAGGGCGAGGGCGCGGGCGGCTACGCGACCGAGATGTCGGACGAGTATAAAGCGGCGCAGGCCGAGCTCGTCTCCTCCCACATCGCCAAGCAGGACATCGTCATTACCACCGCCTTGATTCCGGGCCGGCCGGCACCGCGGCTGATCTCGGACGCCCAGGTCGCGACGATGAAGCCGGGCAGCGTGATCGTCGACCTCGCCGTCGAGCAGGGCGGCAATGTCGAGGGGGCGCAAGCCGGGGAGGTCGTGGTGAAGCACGGCGTCCGGATCGTCGGCCACAGGAACGTGCCGAGCCGGCTCGCCGCCGACACATCGGCCCTCTTCTCGCGCAACATCTTCAACTTCCTGTCGGCATTCTGGGACGCGGAGAAGAAGGCGCCGGTCTTCCCCGACGACGACGAGATCGTGCTTGGCGTGCGGCTGACGCGGGACGGCAAGGTCGTCCATGAGAAGCTCAGGGCATGAAGGCCGCGGCGGCGACGGCGGGGATGGTGTCGGCGGCGATGCTGCTGGCGCCGGGCTGTGGGCGCGAGGATGAACGCAAGGCCAGGCCAAGCAATGAGGAGCCGGTGCGGCGCGCCGCGTTTCGCAGCATGATCGCGCGGGATTTGCTGGCGTCCTGCCCCGGCGGCGGCCCGCGTTCGGCGAGCCTGCGCCAGGCGGAGCGCCACGCCGAGCTGAAGCAGCTCGCGCTTCGCAAGGGCGCGGGCCATGCGATCTGGCTTGGCGAGAACGATCATGCCGGGCTCGGCCGGCATGGGGAGCGCGAGCGCTGCGCCGCGGGCGAGGAGCCCTATCGCGAGGCGCTCGCCCAATATGGCGGCGCGCTCGACGCGCTGGCCGGTCGGATCGCGGAGTATCGGGAATGAAGCGGATGCTGACCTTCCTCGCGCTCGCGGCCCTCGCCGCCTGCTCGACGGCGCCGGGCACGGGATGGAGCCGGGCGAGCGACCTTTCGGTCTATGGCTCGATGCACGTCTATGCGCGGGCCGCGGTCGACCAGGAGACGCTGTGCGCGGGGTTCGCGCCGGCCTCGACGTCGCATTATTGGGAGCGCGAATATCGCTCGCGGCACGACGCCGTGACCGCCGCGATGACCGGGCGTTACGGCGGGACCGCGGTCGAAGCGGCCCGGCACGACTGGGCGCCGCGGGTCGCCTGCGGCGACGTGCCCGACGCGCAATGGCGCCACCGCTATGCAAGGCTGCTGCGGCTCCTGGAGATCAGGTTTCGGCTGGCGCCGGGGAGGGACGGCTGATGGACTTCATCTCGATCCTGTCGATTTTCGTTCTGGCCTGCTTCGTCGGCTATTTCGTGGTCTGGTCGGTGACGCCGGCGCTGCACACGCCCTTGATGTCGGTGACCAACGCCATTTCCTCGGTGATCATTGTCGGCGCGCTTATCGCCGCCGCGGCGGCGGGGGCGCCCGGGGCGAAATGGCTCGGCCTCGCCGCGGTGGCGATGGCGAGCGTCAACATCTTCGGCGGCTTTGCGGTGACGGCGCGAATGCTCGCCATGTACAAGAAGAGGGAGCGGCCCTGATGGACCATGGCGCCGCCACGCCCGCCTGGGTGCTGCTCGCTTATCTGGTTGCGGGCGTCTGCTTCATTCTGGCGCTGAGGGGGCTGTCGAGCCCGGTCAGCTCGCGCCGGGGCAACCGCTACGGCATGTTCGGCATGGCGCTCGCCGTGGGGACGACACTATTCCACTACCGGCCGCCTGGACCGGATCCTCTTGGCCCGCTCAGCCTCGATATCGAAACATCCCTCCATATCCTGGCCGCCATTGCGCTGGGCGCGGTGATCGGCATCGTCACCGCGCGCAGAATCGCGATGACCGCGATGCCGCAGCTGGTCGCCGCCTTCCACAGCCTTGTCGGCATGGCCGCGGTGCTGGTCGCCGCCGCGGCCTTTCTCAATCCCGAGGCGTTCGGGATCGCCGCCGCCGGCGTGATCTTTCCGGCCAGCCGGGTGGAAATGGGGCTCGGCGCGGCGATCGGCGCGGTCACCTTCTCGGGCTCGGTGATCGCCTTCCTCAAATTGAACGGCAACATGTCGGGCAAGCCGATCCTGCTGCCGCTGCGGCACGTGATCAACCTCGGCACGCTGGCCGCGATCCTGGGGCTGATCGGCTATTTCACCCAGGACCAGAGCCCCTGGGTCTTCTGGGCGGTGACCGGGCTCAGCTTCGCGATCGGCTTCCTCCTCATCATCCCGATCGGCGGCGCCGACATGCCGGTCGTGATCTCGATGCTCAACTCCTATTCGGGCTGGGCGGCGGCGGCGATGGGCTTCACCCTGCACAACAGCGCGATGATCATCACCGGCGCTCTCGTCGGCAGCTCGGGCGCGATCCTTTCCTACATCATGTGCCGGGCGATGAACCGCAGCTTCATTTCGGTAATCGCCGGCGGCTTCGGCGGCGAGGCGGTGGCGGCCGGCGGCGGCGCGGCGATCGACAAGCCCTGGAAGCGCGGCTCCGCGGAGGATGCGGCCTTCCTGATGAAGCAGGCGGAGCTCGTCATCATCGCGCCCGGCTACGGCATGGCGGTCGCCCAGGCGCAGCACGCGACGAGGGAGATGGCGGACCTGCTGAAGAAGGAGGGCGTCGACGTCAAATATGCCATCCACCCGGTCGCCGGCCGCATGCCCGGCCATATGAACGTGCTGCTCGCCGAGGCGAACGTGCCGTATGACGAGGTGTTCGAGCTCGAGGACATCAACGCGGAATTCTCGCGCGCCGACGTCGCCTTCGTCATCGGCGCCAACGACGTCACCAATCCGGCCGCGAAGACCGACAAGTCCTCGCCCATTTACGGCATGCCGGTGCTGGACGTGGAAAAGGCGAAGACGGTGCTGTTCGTGAAAAGGTCGATGGGGGGCGTAGGCTATGCCGGCGTCGACAACGAGCTCTTCTATCGCGACAACACGATGATGCTGCTCGCCGACGCCAAGAAGATGGTCGAGGAGATCGTGAAGTCCCTGGGCTGAACTGGGCGCTCAGCCTATTTCACTGTCTCGTCAAGGTGCCCTCCCGGCCAGTTGATTTTCGACGTCGCGGGCGATGCCGCGTTTTTGATCCGAAATGGACCAAGTTCGCCGACAGAATGAGAAACCTGGCCCGGACTAAAGTCTTTTTGCCTGACAGTGAGTGACATCTCCGTTCCGGAGGTAAATTGGACCTTTCCAAAGTCTCCCCTAAGTGCTAGCCAAATTGCGTGTAGATAAAGGCCTTTAGCGTCGACCAATCCAATCCGAATTGGAGCCGATAGAAGTTCCTCGGTGCCGGTTCGGCGTCAATCTCCATTTTGGGGATAACGGGGTACGCTGGCGATGGGCGAACAGATGGCGCATGAAGCGCTCGATATGGTTGAATATAGGGACGGCGCGGCCGTTCATCTCTTCGGCGACAGCGCTCCGGCTCTCGAACGGATGCGGCGCACCGCGCAGACGGCGGACTGCCGGATCCTTGGCTCGTTCCTGATTCAATCCGATCCGGCGGCGTTCAGGGCGTGCGCCACCAATGCCGCCGCCTTGATCGAGCTCGATGGCCGGGCCGACGACGCGCAGATCATCCCGCTCCTCGACTGGGTGCAAAGCGAAGCCGAGGCGGGCGCCCGCCGCAGCGTCGTCGCCGCGCCGTCAACGCTGATCGATCTCATCGCCGCGCGCACGCCGCATGCCGGCGTCGCCCACCTGAGCGGAGCCAGCGATCGCGACCGCGTTGTCGCGGTCGCGATCGCCAGCCGCCCGGGCTCCTCGCGCTTCAACGACATCGGCCGCGACGACGGATCGCTGATTCTGCAGCAGCTTTCCGAAGACGTCGGCCGGATCGCGGCCATCCTGGCTTCGCTCTCGGAGGACGAGGCGGTCCCGATGACCGGAGCCAGGCCGGCCAGCGACGAAGCCGGGGACGGGCCCGGGGTCGACGCGACCTTCATCCGGTCGATGATCCGCGCGCGCCGGCTTCGCGACCAGTATTTCCGGGGCGATCTGTTCGCCGATCCGGCCTGGGACATGCTCCTCGACCTGATGGCCGCGCGGCTCGAGAAGAACCGGGTGGCGGTTTCCAGCCTGTGCATCGCCGCGGCGGTGCCGGCAACGACCGCGCTGAGGTGGATCAAGGCGCTGACCGACCGCGGGCTGTTCCTGCGCCAGGCCGATCCGCAGGACGGGCGGCGGGTCTATATCGAGCTGTCCGACGACGCCGCGCGGGCTCTCGGCGCCTATTTGGGATCCGTGCAGCGGATTTCCCCCACAGCTGTCTAGCGCGAGGCTTGCCCGCGTTCCGCCGGGATGGCAGGGGAAGGCGTCGGGCGCTTAGCTCAGCTGGTAGAGCATCTCGTTTACACCGAGAGGGTCGGCGGTTCGAGCCCGTCAGCGCCCACCAGAACGGCACCATTGGGGACAGTTGCGAGTAGGCGTATGTGTCCTTTACAAACCCACTAAGTTTCGACCCTCCGTCGCCGTGCCATGATCACGGCTCCCACGACTAGGACCACTTGGTCCTGCGGACGTTCAGCGCACCGGCTGTCAACCAACGCCGTCACTTCGGCAATGTCGCGGGTTGAGGCCGCGTTTCCCCAGTGGCTCGCCACATTGATCCCGCTGAGATAGCCTTCGAGCCAGGCTACATCGGCGATGCGCTCCGGGGTCTCGCGCCCCGCCTGCAAATGCGCCGACCATTGCTCACAAGAGCCGTTTCCACGCCCAATGATGGCGATGTGGGGCGGTAGCGGTTGTGCCGCGAGGGCCAGGGCCGCCAGCAACATCACTCCGCGCCTTCCACCGGCTCATGCCTCTGACGCTCACCTAAGAGCAGCAAGCGATAGAAGCCGTAACAGGCCATGAGAAAGCCGATGAATTGAACCAAGCCGGGGAGCCGATAGTCAAAACCCGGCGAAGCCCACTGCGCGATCCAATCCCGCATCAGCCCGACAGAGGCGAAAAGAGCGAGGCCGATGAAGGCCAGCCGAAGCGCACCGATCCGGCTCATCGGGTTTCTCGACGGGGGTTTGGGTTCGTAAAGGACATAATCGCCTCGTGTAGTTGTCCCCCTCACAGGTTGCGGATCAGCTTGACCGCGACGGCGGCCCAAGGCGGATCGGTGACGACAGTCTGACGCTGGCCGGCACCGTGGGGGAGGATATGAAGCTTCCCATCTTCGCGGCCGATCAGGCGGCCGAACAGGAAGCGGCCGGCGGGACGGGGGATGAGGACGTCGCGGTTCAATGCGGCAGCATAGGTTTCGGGCGCGATGCGATCGAGCCAGATCTCGTCGCCGCTGCGATAGTCGCCGGTCGATGACGAGACCGTCACCGCGATAAGGCCGGGCGTCGGCCGCGGCGGCACTGCGACTCCGTCGCGGCGCGGCGCGTGCGCCCCATCATGGTCCAAAATGGCGGCGACCGGAACGTCCTCGCGGTCGGGCAGGCTGACGAGGTCCGCGGCCTCGACGCCCAAAGCAGCGGCGATGCGGTTCAGCCAGCCCACCGAGACGGTGCGGGTGCCGGTTTCGAGCCGCCCGATCGTCTGCGGGGTCGTCGGCGGATCGCAGCGGTCGCCAACGTCCTGCAGGGTCATTTTCCGCGCCCGGCGCACTTCCCTTATGCGAGTGATCATGAATTCCTCCGAACCGGATCGGTTCTTTCTTTCCTACAGTTTCGCCCAAATGGCAAGGCCCGCCGCTCTGAACTGGGAGGCGGCATGAAGAACAGACTGCTCGTCGAGCGGCCGTTCCCGCGGGATGGCGAAGATCGCGTTCGGCATGCGGCGCGGACCCCGACGCGCGGCGCAAGACGGACGGCGCGGTCGGTGACCGTGAACCTCGCCGAATCGCCGTTGGGCTGGCTCAAGGCGCGGGGATTGGTGAACGCGCGGCAATATGATGCCGGCGAGACGTTGCGAGCCGATTGGGAGCGGGCGGCGTTGGGGCCGCGGGTAACCATGCGCTGGGACGCGGCGCCGCCCGACAAAAATGCACGTGGGGCTCCGGCCGCGCACGCGCCGACGATGAAGCAAATCGCCGCCAAGCGCCGCTTCGACGAGGCGGTGGCCAAGGTCGGCCCCGGCCTCGCCGACGTGCTGTGGCGCGTGGTCTGCGCCGGCGAGGGCATGCGCGACGCCGAGCGCGCGCTGGGCTGGCCGGTCCGCGCCGGCAAGCTCGTGCTCGGCTTCGCGCTCGACCGGCTCGCCGACCATTACCGGCTGAAGTGAGGGGTAGGGGCCGGGCCGGGGACGCCCTAGCCTTAGCCGAACATAAAATCGGACGCGTTGATGTCGCTGAGCCTGACGCCCTCGAGCAGGATCGAGTCGCTCGTCCCCAGGGATCAGCACGCCACCGCCGATGCTGGTGAACCTAGGATCGCCAAGACCGTCGACACCAAAGATCACGTCGAAGGAGGTCGTGTCCTTGTGCTTCTCGAAGTCGGTGATGACCTCGCCGCCGCCGCCGGGACCGAAAATGAAGGTGTCGCGGCCTGCTTGAGTTTGGCCGGAGGCAAGCGTAGCTTTCGTTTCATATCAAGACTTATGCGGGGAGCTGCCGCCATGATCGTCTATGGATCGTCCTTGTCGCCTTTCGTCCGCAAGGTCCTGGCGTTCGCCGCCGAAAAGGGTATCGAGGTCGAGCTCAAGCCGACCGGGCTCGGCAACAAGGATCCCGACTTCATCGAGGCGAGTCCGTTCGGCAAGATGCCGGGGCTGCGCGACGGCGATTTCGCTATCTCCGATTCCTCGGCGATCGTCGCCTATATGGAGGTGATAAAGCCCGAGCCGAACCTGATCCCGACCGAGCCCCGCGCGCGGGCGCGGACGATCTGGTTCGACGAGTTCGCGGACACGATTTTGTTTGCTTGTGGGGGGAAGATGTTTTTCAATCGGATCGTGGCCCCGCGGTTTCTTGGGCAGAAGGGCGACGAGGAGATCGCGGCGAAGGCGGAATGCGAGGAATTGCCGCCGCTGCTCGACTATCTGGAACGAACGATCCCGGCGAGCGGCTGGCTGGTCGAGGACCGGCTGACGCTGGCCGACATCGCGGTGGCGGGCCCGTTCGCGAACCTGAAGCACCTCGACATCCTCGTCGACCCCGGCCGGCACCCGAAGCTCAACGCCTATGTCGAGGCGATCCTGGCGCGGCCGAGCTTCGCGCCCTGGATCGCGCGCGAGACGGCGTTCCTCGGCCGCGCCGCCTGACATGGCGGAGCCGCGCCGGATCGCCGAGATCGCCGGCTTCCACGCCCACGTCTATTTCACGCCGCAGCAGGGACGGGCGGCGCGGGCCCTGCGCGAGGCGGTCGCGGCCCGGTTCGCGGTCCGGCTCGGGACCTGGCATGAGCGCGCCGTCGGGCCGCACAGCCGGGCCATGTTCCAGATCGCCTTCGCGCCCGCTTTGTTCGGCAGCCTGGTCCCCTGGCTGATGCTGAACCATGGCGCCCTCAGCATCCTCGTCCACGCCAATAGCGGCAACCCGCGGAAGGACCATGTCGCCGACGGGATCTGGATCGGCGAGGCGCTGCCGCTCGACGAGGCGGTGCTGCCCGAGCATGAGGACGAGCCGGAAGGCGTGCCCGCGCCGAACACGGTGCCGCACCTCGAGCCCTGACGGCCAAATAGGATTTGCAATGTAGGACTTCGAATGTTCTCCTTCGCCTGCTCAGCGACTCGGCTCGAGGCAAAGAGAGGAGACGAGGATGAAGCGCAGCCAGAAGGCCGCGTTCGTCGCGGCGGCACTGGCGGTGGCGGCCGCCGCGGTGGCGAGCGAGACGATCACCTACACCTATGATTCGCGCGGCCGGCTGATCAAGGTCGAGCGGAAAGGAGACGTCAACAACAACGTCCAGGCAGAATATAAATACGACAAGGCCGACAACCGCACCAACGTCAACGTCATTTCGCCCAATCCGCCGCCCAAGTGAGCCTGATCGCAGGACCGGATAGAGCCTGGGCGGGGGGATCAAATCGATGTTGCGCACATTACTTGCACTGGCTGCCCTGGCCTCGGGAGGATGGTCCGGCGCCGTCGCGGCCCAGAGCCAGGACGCTCCCCCGGTCGTCTCTCCGATACGGGTCGAGAGCGACCATAATGGCGTCAACCTAGCCACCGGCCGCGCGACGATCGAGGGACCGGTGCTCTCGGTACCCGCGGCGCCGAACCTTCGCTTCGACAGGGTGCAAAACGCCGCGCCCTATGTCACCGGCACGATCACTGGCAGCACCACCGGCCCCACTATCGGCAATTACAACGTCCATGCCGGCGGCGCGGCCTCGGAATCTTTCCGCTGCACCGACACGCTTTGCGAGTCGGCGACGGGCACCGGATCCGTCTACCTGATCGACGCCGATCCCGATCCGCCCGACGTGAGGGAATACAGGCAAGCCGGGAGCGGCGCGCGCTATTATTTCGACGTCCGGCACTACAATCTCACCGGCCCGCCGAAGAAGCTCCAATATTACGCGTCGCGCGTCGTCTGGCCGAACGGCGAGATCATCACATACACCTACGATCTTGGCGGCTTTGCCGGCGATCCGTTCGCCCGGGCGTACCGCCGCCCCAGCCGCATCGCCAGCAATATGGGCTACCATATCGATCTGACCTATCCCGTCCAATATATGGAGGAGGGCGAGATCGCCTGGGCGACGCCGAACACGGCGACGCTCTTTCGCACCGCCGAGCCGGACGTGCCGCTCCGGCGGTTCACCTATAGCGGCAATATGGTCACCGACAGCGGCAGCACGATCGCGGACCTGACGGACGACCGGACCTATACCTGCACGAGCTGCGGGGGCACGCTTGACGTCAACGTCGAGGCGACTTCGGGGACGCTGCAGCTGCCCGGCGAGGGCGCACCGGCCGTGCAGATCGCGCCCACGGCGGATGGCCAGCTCGTCCAGACGGTGACGCGCGATGGCGTGCCATGGACCTACGCCTACGAGAACCCGGACCGTCCACTCGGCAGCCAGACCTGGCTCTACGACAAGGTGACCGTCACCGGGCCGAACGGCTTCAATCAGGTCTATCTTATGGGAACGGGCGGCTCGCCGCCCTATTCGCAATTCAATGTGGTGACCGGGATCGCCGACTCGCTGAACCGGACGACCAGCTATGTGATCGACCCGGTGACGTCGCGCCCGACGCGCGTCACCTATCCGGAAGGCAATGCGGTCAGCGTCGTTTACGACCAGGCCGGCAACGTCACCTCGCGGACGATGCATGCGAGGCCCGGCTCGGTCACATTGCCGGCCACGATCACCGAGGAGGCGGACTATCCGCTGCCCGCCAACCCCCAGTTCTGCGATACGGCCTGCTGGCGCCCGGACCGGAGCCGCGACGGGCTCGAGCGCCAGACCGACTACGCCTACAACAACAGCGGCCAGATGACCGAGCAGCTCGACCCCGCCGACGCCAATGGGATCAGACGTCTGACCGCTACCACTTATGCGCTTTCGTCGAATGGGATTAGCCGCCGCTGGAGAGTGGACGTCTGCGGGGTCAGCGCCTCGATTTCCGTGGAGCAGGCGAGTTGCGGGACGACTCCCCCGATCCGCACCGAATATGAATATTTTGGCGACACGCCGCTTGTGACGGAGGAGCGGCGGGTCGATCCGGCGACCGAGACGGCGCTGACGACCGTGCACAGTTACGACGCCGCCGGCCGCCTCCTCTCCACCGACGGGCCGCTGGCCGGGACCGACGACGCCACCCACAACCGCTACGACGTTCACGGCCGCCGGACCTGGGAGATCGGGGCGCGCGGGGCGGGCGGCGTCAGGATCGCGCGCCGGCACGCCTATCGCTCCTCCGACGACAAGCCGGTCATGACCGAGACGGGCACCATCCCCGATGAGACGAGCACGGCGCTGACCGTGCTCACCCGCACCGATTTCGCCTACGACGCCCGCCGCAATCCCATTTGGGAGAGCCTGTCCGCGAACGGAACGGTCCGCACAGTCACGCAGCGGACGTTCGACGAGTCCGGCCGGCTCCTGTGCAGCGCCGTGCGGATGAACCCGGCGGACTTCGCCATGCTGCCGGGCGACGCCTGCGTCTCCGGCCCGCCGGGAATGGGCGCGAACGCGTTCGGACCGGACCGGATCACGCGCACCGTCTACGACGCCGCCGGCCAGCGCCTGCAACTGCGCGAGGGGGTGGGGACCGCCGCCGAGGCGGCCGAGGCGACCTGGGCCTACAATCTCAACGGCCAGGTCACGACAGTGATCGACGGCAACGGCAACCGCGCCGAGCTGCGTTACGACGGCCACGGCCGGCAGAGCTGCTGGCTGTTCCCTTCGCCGGCGGGCGCGCCCGCTTATGTCGATTCGACATGGGCGAGCGCGATGGGGACCGCCGGCAGTGCCAATGGCGACTGCGTAGGGTTGGGCGACTTCGAGGCCTATGGTTACGACGCGGCCGGCAACCGCGTCTGGCTCAGGAAGCGCGACGGCTCGGTGATCGGCTATCAATATGACGGGCTCAATCGGATGGTCGTGAAGGTCGTGCCCGAGCGGGCGGGCCTCGACCCGGCCCACAGCCGCGACGTCCATTACGGCTATGACCTGCGCAATCTGCAGACCTACGCGCGGTTCGACAGCGCCTCGGGCCAGGGCGTCACCAACACCTATGACGGGTTCGGCCGGCTCGCCACGCACGCCATCGACATGAGCGGGCCGACGCGCACGCTCGCCTACGAATACGACCCCAACGGCAACCGCACCCGCATCACCCATCCGGGCGGCATCTGGTTCTCGACCCAATATGACGGGCTCGGCCGGCCTTTTTACCTCGACGCCAACGGCACGACCGGAATCGCCTACGCCTTCTACGCCCCGCATGGCGGGGTCAGCCAGGTCAACCGCGTCAACGCCGCGACCGGGCATCTATATGACGCGATCCTGCGCCCCTCGGGGCTGACCCAGCACAGGTTCGGCCCGACCGGCGACAGCGTCGCGTGGAGCTATTCGCGCAACCCGGCGGGCCAACTCGCCGCGCTCACCCGCGGCGATCCCGGCCCAGGCCCGGCCAGCGCCGACGCGTTCGCCTGGACCGGCCATTATGCGGTCGAGCGCGCCTACCTAACCGACGGGCTCAACCGCTACACCGCCGCCGGCCCTCCCGCAAACCCGACCCAGGGCGCCAACTTCACCTACGACCTCAACGGCAACCTCGCCTCCGAGCCTGTCCCGCCGCCGGCCGGGGGCACGCGCACATTCACCTACGACGTCGAGAACCGGCTGATCTCTGCCTCACCCAACGTCGCTCTCAGCTACGACCCGCTCGGGCGGCTGTATCAGTTTGCCGTGGGCGGCAGCGTGACCACAACGTTCCTCTACGACGGCGACGCACTCGCCGCGGAATATGGCGCCTCGGGCGCGATGACCCGGCGCTACGCCCACTGGGTGGGCGCCGACGTGCCGCTGGTGAGCTACGAAGGCGCGACGCTCGCCACGCCCACCCAATTGTTCGGCGACCACCAGGGCTCGATCGTCGCCCACGCCGACTGGTCCGGCAACCTCGCCTCGATCAACCGCTACGACGAATATGGGATCCCGGCCGAGACCAACATGGGGCGGTTCCAATATACGGGGCAGATCTGGATCCCGGAGCTCGGCATGTACCACTACAAGGCCCGGGTCTACTCGCCCTTCCTGGGGCGTTTCCTGCAGGTGGACCCGATCGGCTATGACGACCAGTTCAACCTCTATGCCTATGTGGGGAATGATCCGGTTAATGCTGTCGATCCCACTGGCAGGGACGCCATCTTCGTGATCCGCCAGAACGGAAACGTTGAGATCCAGCTTCCCATTCTTTTTTCGGGGGATGCTGCGAACGCCGCGAATATCGCTGCCATCACAAACTCAATGCAGACAGCGTTCACACGCAATATCGGCGGGACGAATGTATCGCTTACGGTCGTTCCGGTCACTGCTCGGGACATTGCCAATGGGATACCCGTGTACAATGAAGTGGAGCTTTCGAGTGGACCATTGCCCGGTGGCACCAATGCTGGCCATTCCTACGCGGAGGGTAACGTGGCCCATATCAACATGATGGACCAAAACAGCCAAGGGTTTGTGGACCGCAACGGAAACTTCAGCATCGGCGCGAAAGGGCCCGAGACAGGCGCGCACTATGCTGGGCATCTGATGGGCCTTCCAGATGCACCTGGAAGCGGGACCGGCGTTATGCAAGCGGGGCATGGAAGAGACGTCACCCCAAACGACCTGAGTACGATCATACAGCGTGATCCACCCGGCATGGGTGTGCGAAACACCATCACAAGATGTCCACATCCCGATTGCTCCCCAGGGAGGTAACGATATGTCTGCGGAATGTCTTGCTCTTGTCGCTGCCGTCTGTCTGAATCAAAGCTCACGCGCAGAGATCGTCGCGAACTCGCTTTGGACCGGCGCTCGCATAGAAGTCGACGGCGCAACAATTATGTCAACTATTCGCGCTGATGCCTCTCCATTTCCAGACCGACGACTCATGCCTCAATATTGCTTGGGGCGAGACTGTGTTCATTATCACATGTTTTGTGAGTCAACAGCGAATAGATACATGTGTAGAATTTCGTATTTTGAACGGGGAAATGGGTTTCGAAGACGGCTTGAAATCGTGGCAGATAATGAAGTTCGGATGGCCAGCTTGTTCTCGACGTTGCGTATAGCAGCACTCCCGAGCCAAACTCTTGTTCCTCTCGCTGCCTTTCGAATTAGAAGCTCGACCTCGTTTCCACCCTATTGTCGGCCAAGGGAAGACAGAGGCTGTCGGTAGTGTGTAACGAGATAGCGTGACACAACGACGACAATCTACCATTTGAAGGAGCGGCTGTCTTCCTCGCATCACACACGCTTGAGCTGACGCACCATTCTGCCTACGACGCCAACCTCATCGGCGACGGCGCCCGCACCTACACCTGCGATGTCGAGAACCGCTTGGTCGGCGCCTCGGGCGGGCTGGTGCTGACCTACGACCCGCTCGGGCGGCTGCACCGGCTCGCGGTCGACGGCGCGGTGATGACGACGTTCCTCTACGATGGCGATGCGCTGGTCGCGGAATATGGCGCCTCGGGCGCGATGACCCGCCGCTATGTTCACTGGACCGGCGCCGACGTGCCGGTGGTCTCCTACGACGAGCACGGCACCCGTTTCCTACGCGCCGACCGCCAGGGCTCGATCGTCGCGCTCAGCGGCTATGCCGGCCCGGTGAGCATCAACCGCTACGACGAATACGGCATACGCGCTTCAACCAACACGGGCCGGTTCCAATATACCGGGCAGATCTGGATCCCCGAGCTCGGGATGTATCACTACAAGGCTCGGTTCTACTCGCCCTTCCTGGGGCGGTTCCTGCAGACCGATCCGATCGGCTATGACGACCAGTTCAACCTCTATGCCTATGTGGGGAATGATCCCGTGAACAGGACGGACCCCAGCGGCAGGACTTGCAGGCGCGTTGACGATAAGTGGGAATGCAGAGTCGATAATGTCAACCGGGCGAGGCTCAACGCGACGCAGCGGACACGGCTCGCTCGCTTCGAGAGACAATATTCCCGTGCCGTGAATCGCTTGATGTCGCTGCCGAACAGACCCATTCGGGTCGGACCCTCTGCCCATGCTGCGATGGCTTCATATTCGCCGCTAGAATGACGGCAGACGCATGAATGACGTGACGATGCGCCATTTTGTCCGCGGCGGTTGGTCCATTCGACCAGCAGCCCGGATCCGACCGCGGCAAAGCATCTGGCTCCGGCCCGGCTTTGCCGCTAGGGCCCTGCGACCGATCACGGCCGGGGCCCCAGATGTTTCGCGCGCTTTACGACTGGACGCTCCGGCTGGCGGGGCACCGCCACGCGATCCGCTCCCTCGCGGTCATCTCCTTCGCGGAATCATCCTTCTTCCCGATCCCGCCCGACGTCATGGTCGTGCCGATGATCCTGGCGCGCCGCGACCAGGCCTGGCTGATCGCCGCCGTGTGCACAATCTCCTCGGTGCTGGGCGGCGTGCTCGGCTATGCCATCGGCTATTTTCTGTACGACAGCCTGGGCCTTTTCCTGGTCAATTTGTACGGCGCCCACGACGCGCTGGCGGACTTCCGGCGCTGGTATGACGAATGGGGCGCGGCGATCATCCTGGTCAAGGGGCTGACGCCGATCCCGTTCAAACTGGTGACCATCGCCAGCGGCTTCTTCGAATATAATTTCCCGCTGTTCGTCCTGCTGGCGACGCTGACGCGGGGTCTCCGCTTCTTCCTGATCGCCTGGCTTTTGAAGCGCTGGGGCGCGCCGATGCAGGCCTTCATCGAGAAAAGGCTGACCATGATCGGATGGGGAACGCTGGCGCTGATCGCCGGCGGCTTCGCGGCCGTGGCCTTGCTGTGACGCCGGCGGCCGTTAAGCGCGGGGCGTCACGGCACCATTGTGCCGTGACGTCGGTCGGGCTCGCTCGGCCCCGCCGAGCGCCCCGCCGGCCGAGCCGGCCGACTCCGGCCGCAGCTTCGGGGCCGCTGCGCGTCCGCGGCGCTGCGGCAGGGACGGCCTAGCTGCGCAGCAGCTTGTTCATGTCGGTGACGAAGAAGGCGGTCGACCAGCCGATCATGAGGAAGCCGATCAGACCCTCGAGCGCGCCCACGAGGCGCCATTCGGGCGGGAAATGTGTGTCGGGCTGGGCGAGCGTCGAATAAGCCGAGGCGGAAAAGTACAGGGCCTGTTCGAAATCGGCGACCGCGCCGACCGCGAAATAGAAGCAGGCGAACAGGCCGATCTCGATCATGTGCAGGCCGAACAGGAGCAAGGCCACCGCGCTCAGCAGCGCCATGGTGCGGGGATGGAAACGGCGCGACGGGCGGCGGACGCGGTCGAGGCCGAGCCAGTGGGCGATGCCGGCGACCCCGACGCCGTGGACCAGGGCCATGACGATCGCCAAGGCGGCCGCGGACACGAGCTGGATGAGGAGGGGGGGCATGTTCGTCCTTGCGGGTGGCGGGCCGGGGGCGAACCTACACGGTGGCGGGCGCGGCGCAAGGCGCGATGGGCGCGCTTGTCCGCGGCGGGGCGCGCGACTCGCGATTCGGGTGTTGGATTCGCGGAGACCGGAATCGGGCCGATTCGAGCCCTTGAAATATTCTTTTTCGCGCTTCGAATGGGCAAAGAGTTGGAATTGAAGTCCTATTTTCGCGGACGCAAGGCGATGCCGGCGCTGGAATATTCCGCCAGCGCGTTGGAATTATCCAAACAGGTAAAAAGCTCTTGACAGCGTCACGCTGATATGGTACTCTTTCGTCAAGCTCGACAAATGTATCGAGCGAATGCGGGTCCCGGTTCCGGGGCCCTTTTTCGTTGGCATCGGAAGCCGGCGCCGCATCCCGCGGCGGCCGGCTTCGTCTTATTCGGAGATCGGGCGTTGGCGGAGGACGAGCGGGAAGAATTCCTGTCGCGCGGCAAGGGCGGCCGGCAGCGGCGCCGGGTGCGCAAGGACGGCTGGAGCGCGCGCAAGATCCAGATCTTCCTCGACCATTATGCGGTCAGCGGGAATGCCGGCGAGGCCTGCCGCGCGGCCGGCATGTATGAGGGCGCCGCCTATCGATTGCGCCGGCGCGATCCCGATTTCGCCGGGCAATATGACGAGGCGCTCGCGGTCTCGAAGCTTCGGCTCGAGGAGATGGCGATCCAATATGCCAAGACCGGGGGACGGATCGTCCCGGTCGAGCCCGGCGAGATCGCGCCGGTCGACCTGGCGAATTTCGATCCCGAGCTCGCGCTCAAGATATTGAACCGGAACCGGCCGAGCCAGAACGGCAATGGCCGCGGCGCCGGGGCGAAGCCGCGCCGGGCGAGCAAGGCCGAGTTGATCGAGACGGCCGTGAAGCTGCTCGGCGTATTGAAGCGGCGCCGGGCGAAGCGCGCCGCGGGATGACCGAGGACGAGGCGCTGAGCGCGACGATCGGCGCGCTGGCCGATCGCGACGAGGAGGAGCATCGCTACGCCGCCGCCCGGATGACCGAGCCGCAGCTCAGGAGGATGATCGAAACCTGGCAGCTGTGGGCCCATGTCGGGCAATTGCCGCGGCCCGGCGGCTGGCGGACCTGGCTGATCATGGCCGGGCGCGGCTTCGGCAAGACGCGGGCCGGGGCGGAATGGGTGAGCGACCTGGCGCGCGGCGACGGGCGGCTGAGGATCGCCCTGGTCGGCGCGACGCCGGCCGAGGTCGAGCGGGTCATGGTGCGCGGGACGAGCGGCCTGATCGCGGTCGCGCGCACCGGCGAGGATGTGCTCTGGTATCCGACGCGCGGGCTGGTCGAGTTCGCCAGCGGCGCGCGGGCTTATGCTTATTCGGGTGCCAATCCGGAGGGGCTGCGCGGGCCCGAGCATCATATCGCCTGGTGCGACGAACTGGCCAAGTGGGCCTATCCGGACGCGGCCTGGGACAATCTGATGCTGGGGCTGCGATTGGGCGAGGGCGCGCGCGTGCTGGTGACGACGACGCCGCGGCCGATCGCGCTGCTGCGCCGGCTGCTCGCGGCCGCGGACGCGGTTGTGACGCGCGGACGGACGGCGGACAATCTGAACCTGCCGGCGGATTTCGTCGCGGCGGTGACCGGCCGTTACGGCGGCACCAGGCTCGGGCGGCAGGAGCTGGACGGGGAGCTGATCGAGGAGGTCGAGGGCGCGCTGTGGACGCGGGCGTTGGTAGAGAAATGCCGCGCACGGGCGCCCGAGACATTGGCGCGGGTCGTGATCGGCGTCGATCCGCCGGCCAGCGCGAGCGGCGATGCGTGCGGGATCGTCGCCTGCGGGCTGGGCGCGGACGGGATCGCCTATGCGCTCGGCGACCATAGTGCGCAGGGGCTCTCGCCCGAGGGCTGGGCCCGCGCCGTCGCTTCGGCGGCGGAGACGTGGCAGGCCGACCGGGTGATCGTCGAGACCAATCAGGGCGGCGAGATGGTGGAGAGCGTGCTCAGGAGCGTCGACAGCGCGCTGCCGGTGAGGCCGGTGAAGGCGCGCTTCGGCAAGGGCAAGCGGGCCGAGCCTGTGGCGGCGCGGTTCGAGGCCGGCAAAGCGAAATTCGCCGGGGCGTTTCCGGAGCTGGAGGACGAATTGTGCGGGCTGACCGTGGGCGGGGGATATGAAGGGCCGGGGCGGAGCCCGGACCGCGCCGACGCGATGGTGTGGGCGATGGCGGAACTGATGCTGGGCGAGGTGAGGGAGCCGCGGGTGCGGGGGCTCTAGCCAAGTAGTAGTTATGGCGCGATTCCACTCTTTGACTTTGTGGCCGAATGGAGCGTAGCGTCGGCCAAAAGAGGGGGATGCAGTGAGCGCAGATCCGGCTGCGGCCAAGCCGAGCGATTTCTTGATCGACACCTCGATCATGTCGGCTCCACTTACCTACGTCGATGGCCTGTATCACTTCCTGTGGGCCGACGGCGTAGCCAAGCTGACCTTCATCCAAACCTTAGCCGACCCGGCGCCCGACGAGCATACGCCAATGCAGAACCGGGCCCGCCACGCCATAACGATCGCCATACCGGTGCCAAGCCTGGTGAAGGCTATCGAGTATCTGACCTCGAACCTACCGCTGCTCACGGCCGAAAAGCCTGATGGGTAGAGCGCCGGCCAGAACCCTGAAGACGCAGCCGCGACTCAAGAGCGGCCGCCGGACCGTCAGTTCCGGCCCGATGCACGGCGCTCCGCCGAACATCATATCGGGAGGCGGCGGCGGTGGGGGCCCCGACATCATGTACTTGATCGGCGGACTCAAGTCGTCGATGACACTTTTGCAGTGGGGCCTCGGCCTGCTGCTCCCTGCGCTGATCGGAGCGCTGCTATGGATGGCCAACTCTAATAGCGGCCGCTTCGACCGGCTGAACGACCGCGTTCATGACATAAACCGGGAGACCGCTAAGCACGGCGCCGACATCTCGGCCCTGCAGGCAGAACGGCACGCGCGAACGCCAGCGAGGAGTGGCGGGCGCTAGCCGGTCCGGATCGCGCGCGCCATGGGGCTCGGGTGCGGGGGCTGTGAATTTCCGTTTATGCCCGAACCCCTCACCCTAATCCTCTCCCCATGGGAGAGGGGACTTTGCAGTAGATTTCTCAGGAGTTCGGCACATGAAATGGTTCGGCCGGAAGGCCGCTCGGGGGACCGGGCGGCCTTCTCTTTTTGCGGGGTGGCGGGGGATGTTCTCGGCGGAGCCGTGGCCCCGGAGCTACGAGGCGCAGGTGCGCGAGGCTTATCTCGGCAATCCGGTGGCGCAGCGGGGGGTGCGGCTGGTGGCGGAGAGCCTGGCGTGGGCGCCGGTCTATGAGGCGAAGGAAAGCCCTTCGACAGGCTCGGGGCGAGCGGCTTCGCTCCTGGTTCCCCCCTTGCTCGAAACCGTGGCGACGCAGCTGCTGCTTCACGGCAATGCCTTCGTGCAGGTGCTGCAGGACGCCGAAGGGGCGCCAGCCGAGCTGTTTGCCTTGCGGCCGGAACGGGTGAGCGTCGAGGCGGACGCCGCCGGCTGGCCCGCGGCTTATGTCTACAAGGTCGGCGAGGCGAAGAGCCGGATCGCGGCCAAAGACGGGCTCGGGCGGCCCGGCGTCGTGCACCTGAAGGCCGCGCATCCGCTCGACGACCATTATGGGCTGGGCTGCCTGGGCGCGGCGGCGGGGGCGGTCGCGGTGCACAATGCGGCGGCGAAATGGAACAAGGCGCTGCTCGACAATGCGGCGCGGCCGTCGGGCGCCCTGATCTACGATCCGGGCGACGGGGCTTCGCTCAGCCAGGCGCAGTTCGAGCGGCTCCGAGCCGAGATGGAGACGCAGTTTTCGGGGGCCGACAATGCCGGGCGGCCGCTGCTCCTCGAGGGCGGCCTCAAATGGCAGGCGATGAGCCTGACGCCGGCCGACATGGATTTCGTCGGGCTGAAGGCGGCGGCGGCGCGCGAGATCGCTTTGGCCTTCGGGGTGCCGCCGATGCTGCTCGGGCTGCCGGGCGATTCGACCTACGCCAATTACCGCGAGGCGAACCGGGCGCTGTGGCGGCTGACCGTGCTGCCGATGGCGGCGCGGATATTGAGCGGGCTTTCAGGCGCGCTGGCGGCGTGGTGGCCGGGAGTCCGGCTCGAGATCGACGTCGCCCAGATCAGCGCTCTGGCCGAAGACCGCGAGCGGCTGTGGCGGCAGGTGAGCGGGGCCGATTTCCTCTCCGACGACGAAAAAAGGGACATGCTGGGATTCGACAGGAGGACCCCATGACCGAGGCGAATGCGTCGATGCTGGCGCTCCTGATCGCGCAGGCGGAAGGGCAGGGGGCAGACATGGTGACGCTGCGCGCCCTCATCGAGGAGGCGAGCGAGGTCGGCGCCGAACGGGCGCTGTCGGCGCTCGGGCTCAGGGACGAGCATGCCCGGCGCGACATGGACGACCTGCGCGAATTGCTGCGCGCCTGGCGCGACGCGAAGAAATCGGTGTGGAACGCGGTCGTGACCTGGGCGGTGAGGATCGTGCTGGCGCTGCTGGTCGCCGGCATGGCGGTGAGGATGGGATTGCTCGAGGGGATCCGGCCGTGAGGTTCGCTGGTTATGCGGCGATCTTCGGCCGGCCCGACCGAGGCGGCGACGTGGTCAAGGCGGGCGCGTTCGCGCGCAGCCTGGGGCGGGGGGCGGGGGCGGTGCCCTTGCTGTGGCAGCACGCGCCGGGGCGGCCGATCGGGCGGGTCGAATATCTGAAGGAGGACAAACGCGGGCTGCGCGTGATCGGGCGGTTGTCGGAAGGGGCGGCGGGGCGCGAGGCGGCGGCGTTGCTCAAGGAGGGCGCGGTGAGGGGGCTGAGCTTCGGCTACCGGGTGCGCGAGGCCACGGGCGAGGGGCCGCGCGAGCTGAACGACCTTGAACTGGTCGAGATCAGCCTGGTGACCTTTCCGATGCAGCCCAAGGCGCGGGTGCACGCTGTGGAGAGCTGTGCTAGAATCGGCGCATGAGACGGGGCGCGCTCGGATTGGGGCTTGCGGCGTTGCTGGCAGTGCCGGGACAGGCAGCGCCATTTCAATATGATTGCCGTTCGACCTTGGGTGAGCACCCAAATCTTTGGATAGAGCGGACAGGCCCAAACTATCGGGTGCGCGGCACGCTGACCTCGATCAGGCTGGAACGCTGGCCCTATCCGCCCGGTCCGCTGATGATGCGCGGCAACACTATTCCGCCGACCCTGCGCGGCGCAAATGTCTCCATAGGGTCCTCCACGGACGGCAACCACGTGTCCTTGCAAGTCTTCGCGGCACCAGGGGTCGACGGCGAAGTCGCGGTCGCTGTCGTTTTCGCGCGGGACGAGGATCGGGCGATAGGCCCGAGCGAAGGCCACCGGGACGTGACGACGCTCACCTGGGATACGCTCGGGCGGGTGTCCCTACCGTTCGAAATAACTGCGGACGCCGAGGGAGTGACCGTCGATGTCGCCGGCCAGCGAATACGATTCGAGGTGCGGATCGGCATGGAAGGCGAGATCAGGGTCGGCTGCGAGGGCGGGGACTTCATGTTCCGGGAATTAGACTGGGATCTCTGAAACACGCGAGAACTCGCCGCCCCTGGCTGGTAAGACTCGCGACGATGCCGAAGAGGGACAAGGGAATCCCGCCTTCGCGTGAATGACGATGGAGACGTGGGGTTTGGCCCTCGCCGGTTCGGCGGGGGCTTTTTTTGTTCAACCGAGGAGAAGGCGAATGTTGGAAGTGAAGGCGGATGCGCTGGAGGCGTCGTTCGAGGCGCTGGAGCGGGAGGACGAGGATGTCGCGGCGCTCAAGGAGGAAGTCGCGGCGCTGAAGATGCGGGTCGACGCGCAGGCCGTCGCCGGCGCGCGGCCGGCCCTGAGCGGCGCGAAGCAGGACAGCTCGCCCTTCGTCGAGCGCTATTTGCGCAAGGGGCTCGAGGCCGGTGTCGAGCTGAAGGCCCTGTCGGGCGTATCCGACGCGGCGGGCGGTTTTGCGGTGCCGGAGGAGCTCGATCAGGCGATCGACAAGACGCTGACCGCGATCTCGCCGATCCGCGCGATCGCCAATGTCGTCAAGGTCGGCTCGGCCGGCTACCGCAAGCTGGTGACGACGGGCGGGACGCCGTCGGGCTGGGTCGCGGAGACGGCGGGACGGCCGGAGACCGACACGCCCGACTTCATGGAGATCGCGCCGCCCTTCGGCGAGCTCTACGCCAATCCGGCGGCGAGCCAGGCGATGCTCGACGACGCGGCGTTCGACGTCGAGGCCTGGCTGGCGCAGGAGATCGCGACCGAGTTCGCGCGGGCGGAAGGCGCGGCATTCGTGCTCGGCAACGGCACCAGCCGGCCCAAGGGCTTCCTCGCCGCGCCGAACAGCGATGAGGCGGACGGCGTACGCGCGTTCGGCACGCTGCAGTTCATCAAGACCGGCGTGTCGGGCGGTTTTCCGGCCACCAGCCCGCAGGACAAATTGATCGACCTGGTCCAGGCGCTGCGCCCGCCCTACCGGCAGGGCGCCGTGTTCGTAATGAACTCGGCGACCGCGGCGCGGATCCGCAAGTTCAAGACCGACGACGGCGCGTTCCTGTGGCAGCCGGGGCTCGTCGCCGGCCAGCCCGATTCCCTGCTCGGCTATCCGGTCGTCGAGGCCGAGGACGTGCCCGACGTGGCGGCCAATTCGCTGTCGATCGCGTTCGGCAACTTCAAGGCCGGCTATCTGATCGCAGAGCGGAGCGAGACGCAGGTCCTGCGCGATCCCTTCACCAACAAGCCGTTCGTCCACTTCTACGCGACCAAGCGGGTCGGCGGGCAGGTGATGAACTCGGAAGCGATCAAGCTCCTGAAGTTCGCCGCCTGACCGGCGGCGACGCGCCGGGCGGGTTCCGCCCCTTTCCCGTCCGGCGCACCCCTATTCCTGCTGAAGCGAGAGGCTGGCCATGGCTCTGTTCTTTGCCGATCTGGTGCGCGAGACGAGCCTCGGCACCGGCACCGGCGACCTGCCGCTCGGCGGCGCGCTGCCGGGCCACCGGCGGTTCGCCGACACGGTGCCGCCGGGCGCGCGATTCCATTATGCGATCGCCGGCGTCACCCATGCGGACGAATGGGAGACGGGCGAGGGCGAGATCGGCAGCGGCGGGACCTTGCTGCGGCTGCCGCTCGCGTCTTCGGCGGGCGGGGCGGCGGTGCCGTTTTCGCCGGGGCTGAAAACGGTCGCGCTGACCGTGGCCGCGGCCTGGTTCACGGGCCAGGAAGAAGGCGGCGCGATCGGGATCGCCGACGTCGCAGGCCTCGAGGCGGCGCTGGACGGCAAGGCCGCTTTGGCGGGCGCCGACTTCGCCGGCGCGATCTCGGCGCCGGGCCTTGCCTTGGCGGGCGACGCCGACGTGGCGGGCGCCTACAGGATCGACGCCGTCAAGGTGGTGGGCAATCGCGTGACCGGCTGGGGCACGCCGACCGGGACCGCGTCGCGGGCGGCGTTCGATACCGGCGCGATCAGCGCCAGCCAGCTCGCTCAGCGCGTGAAAGCGCTGATCGACGACCTGCGCGCTCACGGCCTGATCGGGACCTGACATGGACGGGCGCGCGATCGCGGCGGGAGCGCTCGCCCGTGCCGGGCTCGGCATGCTGACCACCGACATCGGACGCACCAGGCTCGCGCAGATCATGCGCGCCAAAAGCGAGGGCCGAACCGCCGGAACCGGGCGGGACCGCGATGCGCAAGCGGGGCGGCCGGATCCGGCGCAGGCGACGCGCCCCTGAGAAGGATCTGAGAAATGAGCTTCTATCTGAAGGACCCGGAATCGCGGGTCGACTATGCGATCGACTGGGCGCTCTACCTGGACGGCCAGACGATCGTCGCGAGCGACTGGTCGGTCGAGCCCGTCGAGGAGGATGGAATCGCGGCCGACGAAGACAGCTTCGAGCCCGGACGGACGGCGGCGCGGCTGAGCGGCGGGGTGATCGGGCACGTCTACACCGTCTCCAACCTGGTGACCCTGTCCGATGGCAGCGCCGACTCGCGATCGATCACCCTGCGCGTGGAGGAGAGGTGATGGGCACGATCACGGCCGACGCCGCGCCCCTTCCGGTCCCGCTCGTCGAGGCCAAGGCGCATTTGAGGATCAACGTCAGCGACGAGGACGCGCTGCTCGCCGGGCTGCTGCGCGCCGCCGCCGACATGTGCGAGGCCTTTACCGGCCGGGCGCTGGTCGAGCGGGCGGTGGCGGAAGTGCTTGCCGCCCCGACCGCCTGGACGCGGCTCGGCGCCGCGCCGGTGCGCGCGATCCAGGGGGTCGAGGCGCTGGCAGAAGAGGGGACCGCGACCGCGCTCGCCGCGGCCGCCTATGCGGTCGATGTGGACGCCGCCGGCGACGGCTGGGTGCGGCTGCTCCAATTCACTGGAGCAAAGCGAATCCGCGTTTCCTATTTGGCCGGCATGGCGTCCGGCCCGAACGGGCTGCCCGAAGCGCTGCGGCACGGGATCGTCCGGCTCGCGGCGCATCTGTACGTCCATCGCGACCGACCCGACGGCGCGGGGCCGCCCGCCGCGGTCACCGCCTTGTGGCGGCCGTGGCGGCGGCTCCGGCTGAAATAGGGGCGCGCGATGTTCGAGGCATTGACGGCGCGCGCGGCCCGGGCGGCCGAGAGGCGCGCGGTGGAGCAGGCGCAGCGGATCGCCGCGCGGCTCGACGAAGCGCTGCCGGGCGACGTGCGCGTCCGGGTGGACGGATGCGACGTGCAGCTCGCCGGGCGCGCGCTGGGGCGGCGGCTGGCGCTCGATCCGGCGCTCAAATGGACGATTGCGGAGCTGATCAGATGAAGAGCGCGAGCGAAGCCCTGGTGGCGGCGGCGATGGTCGCGCTCGGGGACGTGGCGGAACTCAATGGCGTCTATGACGGGCCGCCGATCCAGGCGGCCTCTCCCTATGCGCTCGTCGACGCCGGCCCGGAAAGCGACTGGAGCCACAAGAGCGGCACGGGGCGGGAGCTGCGGCTGGCCGTGACGATCCGCGACCAGGGCGAGCGGCCGGCGCGGCTGCGGGCGCTGATGCGCGCGGCCGAGGACGCGATCGCCGGGCTCGATGGCGAGATCGACGGTTGGCGACTGGTGACGCTGGTCTTCCTGCGCGGCCGGATGCTGCGCGAGCCGGGTGCGGCATGGGCGGGCGCGATCGACTATCGCGCGCGCATGCTGAAGGAGTGAATGCGGAGGCGGGCGATCCTTATTGCGGCGTCGTCGTGGCGGCGGCCGGTTGCGCGGGGGGCGCCGCGGGCGCCGCCGCCGCGGGCGCTGCAGGCGCAGGCGCAGGAGCGGCGGCCGGCGTCGCCATCTCGAACCGCTCGCGGAAATTGAATCGGGCGTCCTCGATCTCGGTATTGGCCGATTCGGCAGCGTTGGCGCGAGTCGCGCGCATGGCGCTTTCGCGCGCGATGACGGCGGCGCGGTAGGCGGCCTCCTGCTGCGGACAGGCCTGCGGGAAGGCGGTCTGAAAGGCTTCGGCCGTCATCCGCTGGTCCAAGCTGCTCTGGACGAAGCCGCGAAGGCAGCCGGTATAGGCCTCGCGCTGGGTGCGTGTGGTGTCGGCGGGCTGCATGGCCGCTGCCGCCGCAAGCACGCCGAGAACAGATGAAATCATAACGAATCCAATTCATCCAACGGCTTGAGAAGAAGGAGAATGCTCCATGAGCGCGGAAAAAGGAAGCGCCTTTTTGCTGAAGGTGGGAGACGGCGGCGCGCCGCCGGTCTTTGCCACCGTCGCCGGGATGCGGACGACCCAATTGTCGGTGAACGGCGAGGCGGTGAACATCACCAGCAAGGATTCGGGCGGCTGGCGCCAATTGCTGTCCGGCGCCGGCGTGCGCTCGGTCTCGGTCTCGGGGAGCGGCATCTTCACCGGATCGGCGGCGGAGAGCCGGATCAAGGCCAATGCGCTCGCGGGGCTCCTCGACGATTACGAGCTGAGCTTCGAAAGCGGCGAGCGGATGCGCGGGAAATTCCTCCTGACGCGGCTCGATTATGCCGGGGACCACAATGGCGAGCGAAGCTATGCACTGAGCCTCGAAAGCTCGGGCGCGGTGACGCCGGAATGACGCGGCCGGCCAATATCGCGCGGGGCGAGGCGAGCCTGGCCGTCGGCGGCAAGCCGCTTTTGCTGCGGCCGAGCTTTGCAGCCTTGGTCGCGGCGGAAGAGGAATTGGGTCCGCTCTTCGCTTTGGTCGAACGGGCGGCCGACGGGCAGCTGAGGCTAAGCGAGGTCGCAGCATTGTTCTGGCATTGCGCGGCCGAGCCGCCCGAAGGCTGCACCCGCGAGCGGCTCGGCCAGGCGATCGCCGACCAAGGCCTGGCGCGGGCGACGCCGGTGCTGAGGATGCTCCTGACCCAGATATTGCAGGGTCGTGTTTAGGGTAGCCGCCGCCAAGCTGGCGGGGCTCGCCGGCGCCTGGCTCGGCTGGCAGCCCGACGATTTCTGGACGGCGACGCCGGCCGAGTTGGCCGCGGTGCTGACCGCCATGGCCGGCGGCGAGACTTCCGCTTCGGCGGACGACCTTGAGCGCCTGAAGGAGATGTTCCCCGATGAATCAACCCCATGAAGTGGTACTTCATGGGGACCCCAGGAGAAGAAAGTGGAAGAAGAGATCGAACGGCTCCTCGTCAGCGTGCGGGCCGACACCCAGGTGTTCGCGCGCGACGTGGCGGCGATGCGGGCGGAGCTGGACGGGCCGTTCGCGTCCGGCGTCGCGCAGGCCGGACGCGTCCTGGAGAACGCGCTGGTGCGGGCGCTGAGGACCGGGAAGCTGGGCTTCGAGGATTTGAAGCGGGTGGCGCTGTCGGTGATGGCGGACATCGCCGCGTCGGCGATCCGCGGCGGTATCGGCGCGATCTTCGGCGGCGGCGGCGGGGCCGGGGGCAGCGGAATCGGACACGCCATCGCGACATTGGTCACCGCTTTGGCCGGTGCGCCTGGCCGGGCGCAGGGCGGCCCGGTCACGGCAGGGCGCGCCTATCTGGTCGGCGAGCGCGGCCCGGAATATTTCGTGCCGGCGGCGAGCGGACGGGTCGAGCCGCCGCGCTCTCCCGCCGCGCGCGAGATCAGGCTCAGCATCACCGTCAATGCGGCGGCCGGAGCCGAGCCGCAAGCGCTGAGAGCATCGAGCCGGCAGGTGGCGCGCGCCGTGAGGCAGGCGTTGATCCAGGCCGGGGACTAGAAGAGCGGAAAGCGAAGCGCGTCGGTGGTGCCGGTGCGCCCGACCTCAGGCGTGAGCCGGGCCGCCCGCCCCTGCCGCGGCACCGCCCGGCGCGAGCGCGGGACGGCGCCGTCGGCGAGCGGGGGCCGGGATTCCGGCACTGCCGCTATCGGAAGATTGAATGCGCAATGGAGGGTAAGGCGGCGCGTCGCGCTCTCGAACGAGATCTCGCTGCAGCGGGAAAGCTGGCTGCGGCCCAAAGTGAGGTTGAGGCGCGCGGTCTGGCGGTTGCCGGCCGCGGTCACCACGATCTCGTCGGGGTCGGCGGCGTCGGCCGGCAGCGCATAGCCGCCGCGATAGTCGCCGGTGCGGACGAGGAACTCGCCGACGCTGAGCCCGCCCAGCTCGAGCGGCCGCCGCAGGCCCATCGGCCGGACCGGGCGGGCAATGCCGAAATTGACCGTCTGCCGGGCATAATCGCCGCGCCAGGCGCCGGCATGGGCGCTGGCGATGAGCGCACCGGCCGCGGCCGTGCTCATATTGTCATTGCGCCAGATTGAGAATTGGACGGGGACGATGCGCTCGCCCAGCGCATAGGGATAATAGACGCCGATTTCGGCCCCAAAGGCCAGCTGCAGCGAGGCCGCGGTCTCGCCCTCGCGCGCTGGGGCCAGGCGGAGCGTGACCCGGTCGAAGGGGAGATTGGCGATGCTGATGATGCCGTCGGCGCCCTCGATGACGTCGCGATCGAACCAGATGATTCTGAGATCGGCCGGCCGGCCGGCGATCAGCAGCGGGGCCCGGCTGGTTCGGCCGGTCAGGCCCACCGGTCCGATCCGGGCGTAGGACAGACGCGGATATGCACCGGGAAGGTGGGTGTCGCGCGGCTTGATCTCGGGCCTGAGCCGGGCCCGTTCGGCGGCGGCGGGATTGAGAATGACGAAGCCGCTCGCCGCCGGATCGACGCGAAGCCGGAGCGTCTCGCCGTTGATGGCGACGGGGACGATAAAGCCGGATTCGGCGTCGAGAACGAGATCGGACGCGATAGCGGGGGCGGCAACAGCCGCCAGCATGATGACCATCATATTCATGAGCGCGCGTCCCACGATCGCGGTCTCCCACCGAGGCGGCGAAGCCTAGGGGCGGGGGCGCCGCGCGGTCAAGCCGCCACAATGCGAAGAGGAATCCGCGATGGGACATTGGCTGGCGCCGCCGGGCGGCGCCAAGGAGGTGGGCAATGTGAAACGGTTCGACGCGCGCTTCTGGACGGTGAACTTCCCGCGCCCGATGATGGCGTCGGCGGTGACCCCGGCCTCCGCCGGGGCAGGCTCCGGGCCGGACGCGCTCAGGGTCGAAGCGCTGTTCTACAATAAGGACGACCTCGCCGGACTGATCTGGGAAGCCGAGGACCGGCACGACCATCCGTTGCTCGGCTACGAGACGGCGCGCGACTTCCTGCGATGCCAGCTTCGGTTCCGCTGGCGCTCGAGCGGCCTGAAGCCGCTCGACGCGGTACACGGGCCGACGCTGACCATCGAAGGCCGCGATCAGGAAGGCGAGCCGCGCAGCTGGTTCGTGCGGCTGTGGAATTATGGCGACGGCGCGCCCGAAGATGCCGAGATCTCCCTGGATTTCGCGGCGATCGCCGGCGGCTGGGAAGCGGACGAGCCGGTCTGGGCGGGCGATGTCGATCGTATGTTCATCTCGCTGGTCGCGCCCGGTTATGACGGGACCGCGGCGCCCCTGGCCGCGCCCGCCGAGGGATGGGCGGAGCTCAGCGGGATCGCCTGCGAGGGATCGGGATCGGTGCTGGCGATCGGCGAGATTCTGGTGCCGGAGCACGAGCTCAGGATCGCGACCGGCTATGACGACCTCTATCATCTGACGCCGGCGCGGCTGCTGCGCAACGTGCTTCAGCTCGGCTATCGAGAGCTGATCAATCACTATGTCGGGATGAGCCACTATTTCGGGCTGGACGCCGGGCTGGCCGCTAGTCCGCTCAACGGCCCCTGCGCCGCCTGGCATTCCGATTTCCTCGCACGGGCCAGGGCGCTCGGATTCGAGGTGATCCTGTCGCTGAGCTACGAGCTGCTCTCCCAGCATTGCCCGGAAGGCTGGAAGCAGAGAGCCGGGAATGGCGATCCGGCGCTGACCGGCTGGGAACCGCCTTCGGCTTTGCTGTCCCCGGCCAATGCGGAGGCGATGGCCTGGCTGGGAAGCGTGGCGCGGGCATTCGCAGCGCTCGCGGAGCGCAGCAGCCGGTCCGCCTCCAGGTCGGCGAGCCCTGGTGGTGGGTGATGCCGGACGGCCGGATCTGCCTGTATGACGATGCGGCGGTGGCGGCGTTCGACCCGGTCCCGATCGCGGATGTGCGGGCGGCGCTCGACGCGGCGCAGCGGTCGACGCTCGACGCCGCCGGCGCGGCGCTGGCCGCTTCGACCGAGGCCTTGTGCGATGCGGTGCGCGACGAGGCGCCGGGCGCACAATGCCTGCTGCTTGTCTATTTGCCGACGGTGCTGGACGCACCCGAGGTCAAGCGCGCGAACGCGCCGGTCGGTTGGGCGGCGCCCGCCTTCGACGTGCTGCAGCTCGAAGATTATGACTGGGTTATTGCGGGCCGTGCCGGCGCCACGGCGCGCGGCGTTGCTGAGATGACGGCCCGGCTCGGCTACCCGATCGGGGCGCAGCATTATTTCGCGGGCTTCGTGCTGAACCCGGAGAATCCGAGCTTGTGGACGCGGATCGCGGCGGCGGCGGACGCCGGCAGTCGGCGCGGGTCGGCCGAGGTGTTCGTCTGGGCGCTGCCGCAAGTGCTGCGGGACGGATTTGTCCATTTCGGCGAAGGAGAAGAAGCGGTGGACGCATTTGAGGACGTGCGCTTTCCGATCGGCCTTGGACGCGAAGCGAGCGCCGAGCCGGCCTTCTCGACCGCGATCGTGACGACCGCTGGGGGCGCCGAGCAGCGCAACGCCGAATGGGCGGACGCGCGGCTGACCTTTGACGCCGGACCCGGCGTTCGCAGCGAGGCGGATGTGCACGCTCTGCTCGCTTTCTTCCGCGCGCGGCGGGGCGCGGCGGTCGGCTTCCGGCTCGAGGATCCGTTCGACAACAGCTCGAACGGCATGATTGGAATGCCGGATCCGGAGGACCAGGCGATCGGCACTGGCGATGGCGTCCGGACCGAATTCGCGCTGATGAAGCATTATGGCGCGCAAAGCCGGAGAATCACCCGGCCCCAGGCCGGCACGGTGCGCCTGGCGGTCGACGGGGAGGAGCTGATCGGCGGCTGGACCCTCGGCGAGAAGGGCGTGGTCGACTTCGACACGGCGCCAGGCACGGGCGCCGCGGTGACCGCGGGCTTCAGGTTCGACGTGCCGGTACGCTTCGCCGAGGACCGGCTGAGCCTCAACCGCGCGACTTTCGCGGCGGGCGAAATGCCGTCGGTGCCGATGATCGAAGTGCGGGAGTGACGCGGCGATGCCCGATTTCCTCAATCGCGACCTTTGCACGATCGCGTTGTGCTGGCGGCTGGAGCGGCGGGACGGCGCGGCGCTCGGCTTCACCACCCACGACCGCGATCTGGCACTCGGCGACCTCGTCTACCGCGCCGCGCCGGGGATGCTGCCTTCGGCGATCAGCCTCACCGACGGATTTGACGCGCAGTCGCTCGACGTCAGGGGCGCGCTCACCAGCGCGGCGATCAGCGCCGCCGATCTGGGCTCCGGCCGCTGGGACGGCGCCGCTTTGTCGGTGTTCATGGTGGATTGGGAGGATCCGGGCGGCGAAGCCTTCCCGGTCGCGCGCGGCGAGCTGGGCGAGGTCTCGATCAAAGGCGATGCGTTCGAAGCCGAGCTGCGAGGCCCTGCCGCCCTGCTCGACGCGCCGGTGGTCGAGCAGACCTCGCCCGAATGCCGCGCCAGCCTGGGCGACAGAAGGTGCCGCGTCGACATGGCCGGGCGCACGCTCGTGACGCGGATCGCGGCGGTTCTGGGCGAAGATATTGTGGAGGTGGCGGAGGCGGCGCCCGGCGGCGCCTATGCGGGCGGCGGGCTGCGCTGGATCGGCGGCGCCAATAGCGGGCTCGCGAGCCTCGTCCAGGCTTCCGACGGCGGCCAGCTCACTCTGGCCGAGCCGCCGCCTTTCACTCCGGCTGTGGGCGACCTCGTCGAGATCAGAGAGGGCTGCGACAAGATGCTGGCGACCTGCTCGGGCCGGTTCGGCAATGCGGCGAACTTCCGCGGCGAACCGCATTTGCCCGGTTTCGACCTGCTGACGCGATATCCCGGGGCCTAGGCCCCACCCCAGCCCCTCCCGGAAATCCGGGTGGGGATCCCCAGAAGAAGGAGAAAGATCATGCGGCGCAAAGCCAGCCTTGGTTTCGTTTTGCTCGGGCTCGGGGCCTGTACGCATCTACCGGGGATCGTCCGAATCGACGTCGACGGCAGCACGCTGGAGTTCAAGAAGGACCCTAACGCGCCGACGCCCCAGGCGCCTCAGGCCGAGCCTCCGGCGCCGGAAGCGGAGCCGCCGGCCACCGATGACCGCCTAAGGTGACGCCGTCGTCGCCCGGGCGCGGGCGCTGATCGGGGTGCGCTTCCGGCCCCAGGGCCGGTCGCGGGAGACGGGGCTCGACTGCGTCGGTCTCGTGGCCGCCGCCCTCGGCGTCTCGGGTGCGCCGCGCGACTATGCGTTGCAAGGCAACTCGCCGGAGCGACTCGCGGCCGGCCTGGAAGCGGCGGGGCTGCGCCCCGTCGCGCAGGGCCGGCCCGGCGACGTGCTGGCGGTGGAGGCGGGGCCGGCGCAGCTCCATCTGGGGATACTGTCGGACATGGGCCTGATCCATGGCGACGCCTCGTTGCGGCGGATCGTGGAGCGGCCCGGACCGGCGCCGTGGCCGATCCTGGGCGTGTGGCGACAAGGGCCCTGAAGGAGGATTGAATGGCGACGATCATATTGACCGCGGTCGGCACCGTCGTCGGCGGGCCGATCGGCGGCGCGATCGGCGCGGCCATCGGCCAGCATATCGACCAGAGTGTCCTGTTCGCGCCCAAGGCGCGCCACGGCCCCCGTCTGGGCGAGCTGGCGGTGCAAACGTCTTCCTACGGCACCCCGATCCCGAAGATCTTCGGCGCGATGCGCGTGGCCGGGGCGGTGATCTGGTCGACCGACCTGATCGAGAGCCGATCGACCGGCGGCGGCGGCAAGGGTCGGCCGAAGACGGTCAATTACAGCTATTCCGCGAGCTTCGCCGTGGCGCTTTCGGCGCGGCGGGTGCTCTCCGTTAAGAGAATCTGGGCCGACGGCAAGCTGCTCCGCGGCGCGGCCGGCGACTTCAAGAGCGCCTGTGAGTTCCGGCTTCATGAAGGCGGCGAGGATCAGGCCGCCGATCCGCTGATCGCGTCCGCGGAGGGCGCCGGCCAGACGTCCGCGTTCAGGGGCATGGCTTATGCCGTGTTCGAGAACCTCCAGCTCGAGGACTACGGCAACCGGATTCCGTCGCTCACCTTCGAGATCGAGGCCGACATCGGTCCGATCGCCATCGGCGCGATCGCCGAGGAGATAAGCGCAGGCGCGATCACGCCCGGCGAAACCCCGTCCCTGGCGGGATTCGCGGCCGGCGGCGACAGCGTCCGCGCGGCGGTGGAAGCGCTCGCCGACGCGCTCCCGCTGTCGCTCGCCGACGATGGCCTGACATTGCGGTTGACCGCCGAAGCCGGCGAATCGCTGCCGCTCCCCCCGGCGGACGAAAGCGGCCCAAGGCAGATCGTGCGGCGCGGCCTCGCGGCCATGCCGGGGGAAGCCAGCATCGCCTATCACGACCTGGAGCGGGACTATCAGACCGGGCTGCAGCGCGCGGTTCGCGCCGGCGGGCGCAGCGCCGATCGGCGCGCGTTGGCGGCGGTGCTGTCGGCGGGCGGCGCCAAGGCCCTGGCCGAATACCGGCTTGCCGCTTCCTGGGCCGCGCGGGTGACGGCGACGATCAATACAGCCTGGCGCGCGAGCCCGCTTCGCCCCGGCAGCCATGTCGCTGTCGAAGGGCTGGCCGGCCGCTGGAAGGTCAAGCGCTGGACGCTGGGGCCGATGGTCGTGACGCTCGAGCTCGTCCGAACGCCCGCAGCGCCGCCGCCTACGCTGGCGGCGAGCCCGGGCCGGGCCACCGGCGAGCCGGATCTCCTGCACGGGCAGACCCTTATTCGCCTCCTGGACCTTCCGCTCGGCGACGGCTCCGGAGGCAAGCCGCTGCTGTTCGTCGCGGCGGCGGGCGCGGAAGAAGGCTGGCGGCGGGCCGCGCTTAGCACGAGCTACGATTCCGGCGAGAGCTGGCAGGCGGCCGGCGGCACGGCCGCGGCGGCCTCGATCGGCACGGCGCTGACGGTGCTGCCGCCCGCGGGGTCGGCGCTGTTCGATCGCGATTCGACGATCGAGGTCGAGCTGGCGAACGATGCCATGTGGCTGGAGGGCCGGAGCGACGACGCCCTGGTCGATGGCGCGAATCTGGCGGCGGTCGGGGACGAGCTCATCCAGTTCGGCGATGCCGAGCCTCTGGGCGACCGGCGGTTCCGCCTGTCCCGCCTGCTCCGGGGGCGGCGGGGGACCGAATGGGCGGCCGCCGACCATGAGGTTGGCGATGACTTCACACTGATCGAGCCCGAGAGGCTGGTGGTGGTGGAGGCGCCGGCAGGATCGCCGGGCGGCGAAGCCCGGATAACGGCCGCGGGAGTCGGCGACCTGCCGGGAGCGGCGAGCGCATCGATCGAGATCGCCGGCGCCACGCTGCGTCCGCCCGCTCCGGTCCATCTGACCGCGCGCGAAACCGGCAGCGGAGACCTGGACATAAGCTGGGTGCGGCGGAGTCGGCACGGCTGGTCGTGGCTGAGCGGCTCCGAAACGCCATTGGCCGAGGAGGCGGAACGGTACCGGCTCGTGATCTTCGGCGCCGGCTTCGAGCGGAACGTCGAACCGCATTCACCTTTCTATCTCTATTCCGCAGCGCAGCGCGCCGAGGACGGGCCCGGGCCGGTCGAGATCGCCGTCTCACAGCTCGGCACCTTCGCCGCGTCGCGCCCGGCACTCCTGACCTTCGTATGACTGGAGATTCACATGACCGAAACCAGCGCCCGCTTCGCGCTTCCGTTCATCCTGCCGGGACAGGCGCAAAAGGAAGCCTATCATAACGAGGCGCTGGCGCTGATCGATGCCGCGCTCCATGCCGCGATCGAAGAGGAGCCGCTCGCGACGCCGCCGGGCAGCCCTGTGCCGGGCCAGTGCTGGATCGTGGCGGATGGCGCCTCCGGCGCCTGGGCGGGCAAGGCCGACGCATTGGCCTGCTGGACCGCTGGCGGCTGGCGGTTTGTCGCCCCGGTCGCCGGCATGCTGGCCTGGAATAAGACGGACGGCGTCTGGCTGCACTGGGCGGAAAGCGGCTGGAGCGACGGCGGACTGCCCGCGACGGCGCTTTCCATCGGCGGCCAGCAGGTCGTCGGCCCGCGCCTTCCGGATGTGCCAAGTCCTTCTGGCAGAACGACAATCGACGCGGAGGCGCGCGGCGCGATCGATGCGCTCATTGCGACATTAAAGTCACACGGCCTGATTGATTGACGATCTCCTCTTTTGCGCAGCAACCTATGTCGTTAGGCATCGTTTCCGGGCTGTCTGGTTTCCTGCGGTTCATCTTCCGGATGGGCTGCGGCTTTTCAGCAACAGGTATGGGGCGAAGCGTGCTTGCGTGGAAACTCCGCTTACCGTAATGAGTTCACGTCGTTCCCTCTTGGGACGCAGAAGAAAGGGGAAGATTATGCGGAAGCTCGCCATTGTTGTGGCGCTGTCGTCCACCGTGCTCGCGACTCCGGCACTTGCGCGCAACGGCGCCTGGTATGTCGGCGGCGATTTCGGCGGGATGATCGTCGAGGACATCGACTTCGACTTCGGCCTATCGCCGACCATCCCGAGCGGTGCCAGCTCACAGATCGCGCTCAACCACGATTATGGCTTTGATGCCGCGCTTTTCGTCGGTTACGACCTCGGATCGTTCCGCATCGAGGCGGAAGTCGCCTACAAGCGGGCCCGGGTTGACGACATCGAGACAGTGGTCTGCCTCCCGGGTAACCCGGCCAGCTGCAGGCCCGCCGGCAGTTACATCAGTCCCGACATTTACCAGGCCGGTGGCGGGCGCACGAGCGCGCTCAGCTTCATGATCAACGGCATGCTGGACTTCGGTGACGACGAGGGCGTGAGCGGGTTCGTCGGCGGCGGCGCCGGTATGGCCCGCGTCGATTATAACAACGTTCGCGCCTTCTCGAACGGCGGTGCAGCGATCGACGATTCCGACACGCGCTTCGCGTGGCAGATCGTGGCCGGCCTGCGTCAGGCGATCACGGACAATATCGACATCACCGTCCGCTATCGCTTCTTCAACGCCGACAACATCCGGACCGTGGACTTCCGCGGGCTCCAGTCGGATTCGCGGTTCCGCTCGCACAGCTTGCTCGGCGGCATCACCTTCAACTTCGGGGCGCCGGAGCCTCCGCCTCCGCCTCCGCCGCCGCCTCCGCCTCCGCCGCCTCCGCCGCCGCCTCCTCCGCCCCCGCCGCCACCGCCTCCGCCGTGCGCGCCGGGTCCCTATATCGTGTTCTTCGATTGGGATAAGGACGAGATCACGGCCCAGGCGGCTGCGATCCTCGACAATGCGGCTGCAGCCTACCAGACGTGCGGCCGTGCGCAGGTCGTCCTTGCCGGTCACGCCGACCGGTCGGGCTCTGCGGAATACAATGTCGGCCTGTCACAGCGTCGCGCCAACAACACCCGCAGCTACCTTGCTGGCCGCGGCGTGCCTGACGGCTCGATCACGACCGAAGCGTTCGGCGAGAGCCGCCCGCTGGTCGACACGGCAGACGGCGTCCGCGAGCCGCAGAACCGGCGCGTGGAAGTCACCTTCGGCCCCGGCTCCGGCTGGTAAGAAGGGGCGCCGCCGCGCAAAGCGGCGGAACGCCAGGAATTGGGAGCCGGTCTTCGGGCCGGCTCCTTTTTCTTTGGCGCCCCTTGCGGCAGGAGGCCGACAGCCGCCCTTTCAGGGTGTTCTCGGCCCGGCGCCTTTGATAACGCGAGGACGATTCAGGCCGATTGAGGAATTGCAATGCGGATCGCGATCATCGGAACCGGCTATGTCGGCCTGGTTTCCGGCGCATGTTTTTCGGATTTCGGCCATCACGTCACCTGCGTCGACAAGGATGCCTCCAAGATCGAGGCGCTGGTGCGGGGCGTCATGCCGATCTCCGAGCCCGGGCTTGACCGGCTGGTCGCACGCAACGTCGCCGCCGGCCGGCTCGCATTCACGACCGAGCTCGTCGCGGCGATCAGGGATGCCGAAGCCATCTTCATCGCGGTAGGCACGCCATCGCGTCGCGGCGACGGCCATGCCGACCTGAGCTATGTCTATGGCGCGGCGCATGAAATCGGCGCGGCGCTGGAGCGACCAGCGGTCGTCGTGACCAAATCCACCGTACCGGTCGGCACCGGCGACGAGGTCGAGCGCATCCTTCGGGAAGTCGCGCCCGACGCCGGCTTCCAGGTCGTCTCCAATCCTGAATTCCTCCGCGAGGGCGCCGCGATCGAGGACTTCAAGCATCCCGACCGGATCGTGATCGGCGCCGAAAACAGCCACGCCGCCGAGGTCATGCGCGAAATCTATCGGCCCCTCTACCTCAACAAGGCTCCGCTCCTGATCACCTCGCGACGGACGGCGGAGCTGATCAAATATGCCGCCAACGCCTTCCTCGCCACCAAGATCACCTTCATCAACGAAATCGCCGATCTGTGCGAGGCGGTCGGCGGCGACGTCCAGGACGTGGCCCGGGGCATAGGGCTCGACGGCCGAATCGGCTCGAAGTTCCTCCATGCCGGCCCGGGCTATGGCGGCTCCTGCTTCCCCAAGGACACGCTCGCGCTGCTGAAGACGGCCGAGGACAATCACGCGCCGCTCAGGATCGTCGAGGCGGTGGTCAAGGTGAACGACGCGCGCAAGCGCGCCATGGGCCGCAAGGTGATCAGGGCGCTCGGAGCGGAGCCCCGCGACAAGACGGTCGCGGTGCTCGGGCTCGCATTCAAGCCCAATACCGACGACATGCGCGATGCGCCGTCGATCAGCATCGTCCAGGCGCTCCAGGATGCGGGCGTGACCGTGCGCGGCTACGATCCCGAGAGCATGGAGCAGGCGCGTCCGCTCATGCCCGATGTCGAGTTGTGCGCGGGCCCCTATGAGGCGGCCCGGGGCGCCGACGCCGTGGTCCTCGTCACCGAATGGGATGCGCTGCGCGCGCTCGACCTGAAGGCGCTCGCGGGCTCGATGCGCACCCCCGTTCTGGTCGACCTGAGAAACATCTATCCGCCCGACGAGGTTGAGAGTGCGGGTCTCGTCTGGCATGGGATCGGACGTCCAGCGCGCGCATGAAGGGAAAGGCGGCCATGATGAGGACGATTGTCGCGACCTTGCTGATCGCCGGCACGGCGAACGCCGCGGCGGCCGATCAAGCGGTGGTTCCGGCCCAAGCGGAGATTCCGGCGCCAGTGGAGATTCCGGTTATCGAGATCCGCAAGGCCGACGGCGGGCTGGCGGCGCGGGCGATGCTCTACCCGGGGAGCGGCGCCATTGAGGTGCGGGTCCAGGCCGCGGGGCTCGCGCCGGGCCATTATGGTGCGCATATCCACGCCGTCGGCCGCTGCGAGGGCCCCGGCTTCGACAGCGCGGGCCCGCACTGGAATCCGGCGGGGCGCCGGCATGGCACCCTCAATCCCGAGGGCCATCATCTCGGCGACCTGCCCAATCTCGAAGTCGGCGAGGGCGGAGCCGGCCGTCTCGAATTCGCCATTCCCGGCGCAACGCTGCGCGGCGGCGAGCATCCGATTGTCGATGGCGACGGCGCGGCGCTGGTGATCCACGCCGATCCCGACGATTATCGCACCGATCCGAGCGGCAATAGCGGCGCGCGCATCGCCTGCGGCATTCTGCCCTGAACGCGGGCTAGATGGGCTCTCCGGCGGCCCGGGCGCGCTCGACCTTGGTCGCCTCCAGCCACGCGATGTGCCGCGAGCCGATCCAAAGGCCCGCCAGCGTCAGGACCGGCATGAAGTAGAGTGCCGCGATCCCGGTCGCGAGGCCGCCCGTCACCACCGACATCTTGCCTGCGAAATAGGGCCCGAGCGCGAGGCCGACCATGGTCGTCCCCAGGATATAGGTCGCCCCCGCGGTGGCGCGCATTCGCGGCAGAACCAGGTCCTGCAGCGTCGCCACGGCCGCGCCGACCCAGGCCGAGGCGAGCATGTGCGCGAACGGATTTGCCCAGTAGAAGGCGCCCAGGCTGTCGGTGTTGAGCATGAAGGCGACGACCGGAATGGGCAGGATCACCGACAGCATGTTGAGGAAGATCCGGCCGCGCGGATCGCGCTGGCGCCACAGATCGGAAATATAGCCGCCCAGGATCACGCCCGCGGCCGCCGAGAAGGCGGCCGACCAGCCGATGATCAGCCCGACCTCCGCCTTGGCGGTCATCCCGCTCAGGTAGCGGCTGCCCTCGCCCGGCGCGTAGAAGGTCTGCTCGACGTAGAAGGGAACCCAGAAGCTGGTCGCATAGGTTACGAACGAGATGCTGCCGAAGGCGATGGCGAGCACCACCACGACGGGCGAGCCCCAGATCAGACGGTAGGCCGGCGGGTCGCGATGCTTCAGCGACTGGATCCAGGAGAAGATCGCATAGACGCCGAGGCCGTAGGCGGCCCATTGCGGCCAGTCGCCGGTGATGCGGTAGAGGCCGTAGCCGACCGCACCGACAATCCCCAGCACCATCAAATTGGTCAGGAGAGCGCCAGGAATCCGCGCGACGTTGATGAGGGTGAGGGGCGGCAGGATGGCGACCAGCTCCTTGCCGAACTCACGCCAGGCGTTGGGACGGACGACCGGCTGGGGCAGGCCGTCGGACGCACCGCGCTGCGGCTCCCGGAGCGTCAGCACCCACAAAGCGAGCAGGAGGCCGGGCAGACCGACGGCGAGGAAGGCGGCCTGCCATCCGGCAAGGCCCAGCGGCGCGATCGCCGGATCGGGCCAGGCGTGGTTCCAGCGGCTGACGACGATCCCGCCGATCGGCAGGCTCAGCGCGCCGCCGATATAGAGGCCGCTCGAATAGATGGAGAGGGCGGTCGCGCGGCGCTCCTTGGGGAACCAGTCGGAGATCATCGAATAAGCCGCGGGAGAGGCGCTCGCTTCGCCGATGCCGACGCCGATGCGCGCCGCGGCGAGCATGCCGAAACTGTTGGCGAAGCCCGACAGAGCGGTCATCGACGACCACAAAGCCAGTCCCATCGCCATCAGCCGGCCGCGATACCAGCTGTCGGCGAGGCGGCCCAAAGGAATGCCGAACAAGGCGTAGAAGACGGCAAAGGCCGTGCCGTAGAGAAAGCCGATCTGCGCATCGGAGACGTGCAGGTCGCGCTTGATGTCCCCGACCAGGATCGAGAGAATCTGGCGGTCGACGAAATTGACGATGTAGACCAGCACCAGCACGAACAAAGCGTACCAGGCGTAGGCGCCGATGCGCGGTTTCGCCGGGGCCGCGGGCGCAGCCTCCTCCATCGTCGCCATGGCATCCCCTCGATTGTGCTTCTGTTTGCATCTGGCTAGCAGAGCGGAGCGCTTTGGCAACAAGGCTTGATGCGATGACGGTAAGGGTGCTGTTCGTCTGCCTCGGCAATATCTGCCGGTCGCCGCTCGCCGAAGCGGCGTTCCGCGCCGAGGCCGAGCGGATCGGGCTCGACGCGGAGTCGGATTCCGCCGGGACGGGGGATTGGCATGCCGGCCAGCCGCCCGACCGGCGCGCGATCGCGGCGGCGGGGCGCAACCATGTCGACATTTCGCATTTGCGCGCCCGGCAGGTGACCCGCGGCGATTTCGACCGGTTCGACCATATCGTCGCGCTCGACGAGGAGAATCTCGCCGACCTCGCGCCCCTGCAGCCGGCGGGGAGCCGGGCCCGGCTGTCGCTGCTGCTCGATCATGTGCCGGGCCGGGAAGGGCAGGCCGTCGCCGACCCTTATTATGGCGACGACAGCCACTTCGACCTGACCTGGAGCGATGTGACCGAGGCCGCGCGAGGTCTCGCCGACGCTCTCAAGCGCGAGGAAGCGGCATGAGCCTGGTCTATCATTATCACCCGCTTTCCTCCTTTTGCTGGAAGGCGCTGATCGCGCTCTACGAGAACGATACGCCGTTCGAGCCGACCATCGTCGATTTCGGCGACCCGAATTCGCGTGCGGCCCTCGCGGCGCTCTGGCCGGTCGCGAAGATTCCCGTTCTGGAGGATCGGACGCATTGGCGGGCGATTGCCGAGACCAGCATCATCATCGACTATCTCGACCGTCACCATCGCGGCCCGGTCCGCTTCGTGCCGGAGGATCCCGATCTTGCTCGGGAAGTCCGGCTCCTGGATCGGATCTACGACCTCTATGTGCAGGGGCCGATGCAGAAGATCGTCGGCGACCGGCTGCGACCGGAAGGGCAGAAGGACCGGTTCGGAGTCGAGGAGGCGCGCCGGCTGCTCGCCGTCGCGCTGGGCATGATCGATGCGCAGGTCGCGGAGCGGCGCTGGGCGGCGGGCGAGACCTTCACGCTCGCCGATTGTGCCGCCGCACCCGCTTTGTTCTATGCCGACAAGGTGATGCCGCTCGCCGGCGTCTATCCGAACGCCTTGGCGCTGCTCGAGCGACTCAAGGCGCGGCCGAGCTTCGCCCGGGTGCTCGACGAGGCCGAGCCCTATTTCCAGTATTTCCCGGCGGCATGAGCCCATTCGCCAGCCGCGTTGCCGAAATCACCGGCGTGGCCGAGGAGCGGCTGGAGCGGCTGGTCGCCGAGAGCGTGTCCGAGGTGCTGCTGGTTCGGCGGCCGAACGGCCCCGCAGCCGTCGCCAAGAGCGGGCCGGCCATTCCCGCCGAAGCGGCCATGCTGCGGGCGATGGCGGGAGCGGGTCTGCCGGTCCCGATGGTCGAGGGCGAGCATGAGACGGTGCTGCTGCTCGAATATGTCGAGAATGACGGCGTGTTCAGCGCCAACGCCTGGGCCGATGTCGGGAGCGGGATCCGAAAGCTGCATGAGCGAAGCGGAGTTGGCTACGGCTGGCCGGTCGATTACGCCATCGGCACTGTCGCGCTCGACAATCGCGAGACCGGGGACTGGCCGCGATTCTGGGGAGAGCAAAGGCTCGTCGCGACCGCCGCCTTGCTTGATCGGCCGTGGCGCGAGCGGATCGAGCGGCTTGCGGAACGGCTGAGCGACCTCCTGCCCGCCAATCCGCCCCCCGCCTTGCTGCATGGCGATCTGTGGACCGGAAACATTCTGGTCCGGGACGGTAGGCTCGCCGCGCTGGTCGATCCCGCTTGCTACTACGGCCATGCCGAGGTGGATCTGGCGATGCTCGACCTGTTCTCGACGCCGCCCGACGAATTCCGCGAGGCCTATGGCGCGTTGGATTCAGGCTGGCGCGAGCGGCAGCCGATCTACCAGCTCTTCCCCGCTCTGGCGCATGTGCGGCTTTGGGGATCGGGCTATTACGCCATGGTGGAGCGGCTGCTCGACTCCATCCATGCCTAGGGCTCGTCCCCCTAAGCGATCGGGTAGCGCTCGACGATCGAATAGACGGCCCCGTCGGGGGTGCGGTCGCTTTCGAACAGCGCGAAATGGTCGACCGGGAACGGCGCGCTGGCGAGGCCGCCCGATTGTTCGAGCAGATTGCCGACCGGGCCGGATGTCCGCCCGAGCCGGGCCAGGGTGATATGGGGCAGGAAGGCGCGCTGATCGGGTCCGACCCCCACGCGCGCGAGCGCGGCGTCGATCTTGTTGTGCAGGGACTTCAGCGGATCGTGCGGCGCGACGCCGGCCCAGACCGCCCGGTCGAACACGCCGATGCCGTTGAGTGCGATGGCGAAGGGAGCGTGGTGGATGGCGCCCAGCGCCGCGTGGATGTCGCCGGCGCGGTGGCGGTCGACCTCGCCGATGAAGCGCAAGGTGAGGTGAAGCTGGTCGTCGGTCTGCCAGCGGGCGCCGCTAATCCCGCCCATCGCGCCCATGAGCAGGCGGCGGGTCGCCGGGGGCGGCCTTATCGCGACGAACAGCCGATGCATGGCGCGACGGTAGCAGAGGGCATTGCCGAAAGCACCGGCCGAGAGGCCCGATGCGGCACCGCGCCTGCGCCGGTTTTCCTTGAAATCGGGCCCAATTCGCCCGATATTCATGCCTCACGGCATTTCTGCCGGGGATGGGAGTGTTTTCACATGGCTAATTGGTCTGATCCACGGATCGCTTCGGCTCAGCCGGCGACCACGGCCGCGGGGCGCGACGTCGCGTTCGACGCCGGCCTTCGGGCCCACATGCTGTCGGTTTACAATTATATGGCGTCGGCGGTGCTGCTCACGGGCATCGTCGCTTACGCCTTCGCCTGGTCCGGCATGGCGCAGCAGATCTTTTACGGCGGCGGCATGCTCAGGTGGGTGATCATCTTCGCACCGCTGCTGATGGTGTTCGCGCTGAGCTTCGGCGCCAACCGCATGTCCACGGGCGCGATGCAGGCCTTTTACTGGGCCTTCGCGGTGGTGATGGGGCTCTCCATGTCGGTGATCCCGCTCATCTACGACGGCACCTCGATCGCGGCGACATTCTTCGCGACCTCGGCCGCTTTCGTCTCGCTGAGCCTTTGGGGCTATACCACCAAGAAGGATTTGTCGGCGTTCGGCACCTTCCTGATCATGGGCGTGGTCGGGCTGATCATCGCGATGGTCGCCAACTTCTTCATCCGGTCGGACACGATGAGCATGGTGATCAGCTTCATCGGCGTGCTGCTGTTTGCGGGCCTCACCGCCTACGACACGCAGAAGATCAAGAGCGTATACCTCCAGGTCGCCGGCTCCGACATGGTCGGCAAGGCCGCGATCCTGGGCGCGCTGACGCTCTATCTCGACTTCATCAACATGTTCACCTTCCTGCTGCAGCTGATGGGCAGCCGCGACTAGAGGCGGGCTTACCGAACGCAGGAAAGGCCCGGCGGCAACGCCGGGCCTTTTCTCTTTGGAGATCAGCGCAGGTGGCGGCCGAAGAAGGCGAGAGTCGCCGCCCAGGCCTGCTCCGCGGCCGTACGATCGTAGCGCGCTTGCGACGTATCGTTGTGGAAGGCGTGGTTGACGTTCGGATAAATCGTCGTCTCGACTCTCTTGCCGGCCGCGCGCAGCGCCTCGGCCCAGGGTCGGCCGGTCGCGTTCACGCGCTCGTCGAGCCCGGCGAGGACGATCAGCATCGCCGCCTCGACGCGCGCGGCCTCGGCCGGGTCCGGCGCCGGCCCGTAAAAGGAGACGCCGGCGCTCAGCGCGGCGCCCGACGCCACCGCGAGGCGGTTGACCATGGCGCCTCCCCAGCAGAAGCCGACAATCCCCACCTTGCGCCCGCCGCCTTGCGGCGAGGCGAGCCAGCTTATCGTCGCGGCGCCGTCGGCGACGGTCTCCGCCATGTCGAGCGCGCCGATCATCGTTCGTGCCTGGTCCTCATCGGCTGGCGTGCCGCCGGCGGGGCTCAGGAAATCGGGCGCGATCGCCGAATAGCCGGCCAGCGCGAGCCGCCGGGCGACATCGCGGACATGGTCGTTGAGGCCGCGATTCTCGTGGATGACGAGGACGACCGGCAGGCCCCGCCGGTCGCCGGCCGGCGCGGCGTTGTAGCCCCGGTAGGCGCGCCCGGGCCGCGGCTCCCAGTCTAGCTGCTGGCTGCGGATGCGCGGGTCGTCGAGGGCGACCTGCGGGACCGCCGCGGCGTGGCAGACGATGCTGGTGAGCAGAGTGGTTGCCGCCGCCGCGCCGCCGGCGATCCGGGTCAGCTCGGCCATGAAGGCGCGCCGGTCCATACCTTCGTGGGTGAAGCGGTCGAACAAGGCGATCGCCGCCGCCTGCGGGCTGTCGGGCGTCATGCCGGCTCACTCGCCTTCTGCCTGGCGATAAGGCCGTCGTCGATCTCGCGGGCGCGGATCGCGGCGGGGCGGGCCTGGAGCCGGCCGAAATAGTCCTCGAACAGCGGGCGCTTCGGGATCGACCCGAACATCATCCCGAAGCCGATCTGCGAGCCGACATAGAGGTCGGCGGCGGTGAACATGTCGCCGCAGATATAGGGGCCCGGCTTCAGCGCGTTTTCGAGATTGTCGATCGATTCCTCGAAGCTGCCATAGCCGACGAAGGCCTTCTTCTCCGGCGCGAAGCTGACCTCGAGCGCCTTGTTGGTGACGGCGGCCTCGACCGGCCCGGCGGCAAAGAACAGCCAGCGATAATAAGGGCCGCGCTGGCGGTGGCCGTGCGGCGGCGCGAGGCCCTTGTCGGGAAAGGCGTCGGCCAGATAGGCGCAGATCGCCGCAGCCTCGGTGACGACGACGTCGGCGTGCCGGACCGCCGGCACCTTGCCCATCGGATTGATCGCCAGATAGTCCGGCCCTTTCATCGACTCGCCGTAGCCGAGAACGATTGTCTCATAAGGCTCGCCGACCTCCTCCAGCATCCAGCGGATCATCCGGCCGCGCGACTGCGGATTGGTGTAGAAGGTGAGGTCGGTCATGGCGCGGGGCTCCTCCGGGGCTGGCTCGGCCAAGACAATATCGTCACTCCCGCGAAAGCGGGAGTCCGGACTGGCCCGATCTTGGCTGTGCCCGCACGGATTCCCGCTTTCGCGGGAATGGCGGAGAGGGGCTTATGCCTGCTCCTCGGGCTGGCCCTCTTCCTTCGCCTTGCCGGCCGGGGCCTTCTTCCTGCTCTTCGTTGCCTTGGGCGGGGCGGGATTGATTTCGAAGGTCGGCGCATTGTCCTTGATGCGGACCTTGACCTCGCCGCCATGGATAAGCTTTCCGAACAGGAGCTCCTCGGCGAGCGGCTGCTTGATCTTCTCCTGCACCAGCCGGCCCATGGGCCTCGCGCCGTAGAGCTTGTCGTAGCCGCGCTCGGTCAGCCATTTGCGGGCGTCGTCGTCGAGCTCGATATGGACGTTGCGGTCGGCGAGCTGAAGCTCCAATTGCAGGATGAACTTGTCGACGACGCGCGCGACGACGTCGGTCGGCAGATAGCCGAACGGCACGATCGCATCGAGGCGGTTGCGGAACTCGGGGGTGAACATCCGCTTCACCGCTTCCTCGCTCGCATCCTCCCTGGAGATGTTGCCGAAGCCGATGCCCTCGCTCGCCATGTCGGACGCGCCGGCGTTGGTGGTCATGATCAGGATGACGTTTCTGAAATCGACCGCCTTGCCGTGATGGTCGGTCAGTTTCCCGTGGTCCATGATCTGGAGGAGGATGTTGAACAGGTCCGGATGCGCCTTCTCGATCTCATCGAGGAGGAGAACCGAGTGCGGGTGCTGGTCGACGGCGTCGGTGAGCAATCCGCCCTGGTCGTAGCCGACATAGCCCGGCGGCGCGCCGATCAGGCGGCTGACGCTGTGGCGCTCCATATATTCCGACATGTCGAAGCGCTGCAGCGGAATGCCCATGATCGAGGCGAGCTGGCGCGCCACTTCGGTCTTGCCGACCCCGGTCGGCCCGGAGAACAGATAGGAGCCGATCGGCTTGTCGGGATCGCGCAGGCCGGCGCGGGCGAGCTTGATCGCCGAGGAGAGACGGTCGATCGCCTCGTCCTGGCCGAACACGACCCGCTTCAGATCCTTGTCGAGATGCTCGAGCGCCTTCTTGTCGTCCGACGATACGCTCTTGGCCGGGATCCGGGCGATCGTCGAGATCACCGCTTCGATCTCCTTGACCGTGATCGTCTTCTTGCGCTTCGAGGGGACGACCAGCATCTGCATGGCTCCGACCTCGTCGATCACGTCGATCGCCTTGTCAGGGAGCTTCCTGTCGTTGATGTAGCGCGCCGAGAGCTCGACCGCGGCCTTGATCGCGTCGGGCGTATATTTGACGGCGTGATGCGCCTCGAACGCCGAGCGCAGGCCGGCGAGGATCTTGATCGTGTCCTCGACCGTCGGCTCGTTGACGTCGATCTTCTGGAAGCGCCGGAGCAGCGCCCGGTCCTTCTCGAAATGGTTGCGGAACTCCTTGTAGGTCGTGGAGCCGATGCAGCGGATCGCGCCGTTGGACAAAGCGGGTTTGAGCAGATTCGAGGCGTCCATCGCGCCGCCCGACGTGGCGCCGGCGCCGATCACGGTGTGGATCTCGTCGATGAACAATATCGCATGCGGAAGCTTCTCGAGCTCGTTGACGACCGCCTTCAGCCGTTCCTCGAAATCGCCGCGATAGCGGGTGCCCGCCAGGAGCGCCCCCATGTCGAGCGAGTAGATCACCGCGGGCTTCAGCACGTCGGGTACGTCGCCCTCGACGATCTTGCGCGCCAGCCCTTCCGCGATCGCCGTCTTGCCGACCCCGGGATCGCCGACGTAGAGAGGATTGTTCTTCGAGCGGCGGCACAGAATCTGGATGGTCCGGTCCACCTCCGGCCCGCGCCCGATCAGGGGATCGACGCGGCCTTCCTCGGCCTTTTCGTTGAGGTTGACCGTGAACTGCTTCAGTGCGGATTCGGGCTTCTTCTTGCCGTCCTCCTGCTTGGACTCTTCGGCGCCCTTCGTCTCGGTCGGCTGCGCCATGGGCTCGCCCTTGCCGACGCCGTGGCTGATATAGGTCACGGCGTCGAGCCGGCTCATATCCTGTTGCTGCAGGAAGTAGACGGCGTAGCTCTCGCGCTCCGAGAACAAGGCGACGAGCACATTGGCGCCGGTCACCTCGTCGCGGCCCGAGGACTGGACGTGGAGGATGGCGCGCTGGACGACGCGCTGGAAGCCGCTGGTGGGGGAGGGGTCGGTCTCCGCCTCGACCTTCAGCGCTTCCAATTCGCTGTCGAGATAGTGGCGGACGGCGTCGCGCAGCTCGCCGATATTGACTCCGCACGCCTCCATGACGCGCCCGGCATGGACATCCTCGATGAGCGCGAGCAGCAGATGCTCGAGCGTCGCATATTCGTGCCGGCGACCGCTCGCTTCGGCGAGGGCGTTGTGGAGCGTCTGTTCGAGCTCACGGGCAAAGGACGGCATTGGGTACTCCTTGGGCCACTGAACGCTACCGTGCGGCCCTATGGTTAATTTTGTGTTTCGAAAGTCACATTCAAGGCGTCCGCATGGAAGATGCGGGTCCCGCGAGCCGCTGGGCGTTCCGTCTCATCTCTTGAAGAGCTCATCGGCGCTCGCGCGGAAGTTGACCGACGCGTCGAGCTTGGCCTTCACCCGCACGATCTCCGCCTCGAGGATCGCGATCCGATCGTGCAGCTCCTCGACCGACAAGGGATCGAGATCCTGCCTGGTGAGCAGGGTCAGGGGATCGTCGGGCTTGTCCGGAAAGAGCTCGTCCAGATCCATGGCATGAAGCGTTGACCGCAACGCCGGCCAAGTCAATAAACCCGGCACGCCTTTGCGACGAACGGGACGAGATGGCCGCACAGCCGGAAGAGATGGATGCGATCGATCCGGACGAGCCGGGCGGCCCGGAGGTGCTCGTGCCGGTGCGGCGGCCAGTGCCTCGGCCCGGCCCCGGCGAGCTCCTGATCCAGGTCGCGGCGGCGGGCGTCAATCGGCCCGACGTGCTGCAGCGGCGCGGCGCCTATCCGCCGCCGCCGGGCGCCCCGACCATTCCCGGCCTCGAAGTGGCGGGCGTCGTCGCCGCCACCGGCGAGGACGTGCCCGGCGAGCTTGCCGGCCAGCGCGTCTGCGCGCTGATCGCGGGCGGCGGCTATGCGCAATATGCGGTGGTGCCGGTCGGCCAGTGCCTGCCCGTCCCGCCGGCCATCTCGATGATCGAGGCCGCGGCCATCCCCGAGACCCTGTTCACCGTCTGGACGAACCTGTTCGAGCGCGCCTACGCGATGGAGGGCGAGACCGCGCTCGTCCATGGCGGCACCAGCGGCATCGGCACGATGGCGATCGGGCTCGCCGATCTGTTCGGCCTGAGGATCATCGTCACCTGCGGCAGCGACGAGAAATGCCGCCGCGCCGAGCAATTGGGCGCCGCGCACGCGATCAACTACAACAAGGAGGACTTCGTCGAGGCGGTGGCGCGCATCACCGGCGGGGCCGGCGTCGACATCGTCCTCGACATGGTCGGCGGCGACTATCTGCCCAAGAACCTCGACTGCCTGGCCGAGGACGGCCGCCACGTCTCGATCGCCGTCCAGCGTGGGGCGACCACCGAAATCAACATCGCCAAGGTCATGATGCGCAGGCTGACCCTCACCGGCTCGACGCTGTGGCCGCGCAGCGCCGCCTTCAAGGCGCTGGTCGCCGACGAGCTTGCCCGCGCGGTCTGGCCCCATGTCGAGGCGGGCAAATTGCGGCCCGTGATCGATTCGACCTTTCCGCTCGCCCGCGCCGCCGACGCCCACCGGCGCATGGAATCCGGCGACCATGTCGGCAAGATCGTGCTGGAGGTGGGGTGAGCGACCGGCTGGTCCTGCACGAATATTCGCAATCCGGAAATTGCTACAAGGTCCGGCTGACCGCGGCCATGCTCGGCCTGGAACTCGAGCGGCGGGAATATGACATCATGAAGGGCGAGACCCGGACGCCCGGTTTCCTCCAAAGCGTCAACCCCAACGGGCGCATTCCAGTGCTGCAGGCCGGCGATCGCTTCATCCCGGAGAGCAACGCGGCCTGCTTCTACCTCGCCCACGGCTCTGCCCTGATCCCCGAGGACCGTTTCGCCCGGGCCGACATGCTGCGCTGGATGTTCTGGGAACAATATAATCACGAGCCCAACGTCGCGACGATGCGCTTTTGGGTCGCGTTCGTGGGCGAATCGAACCTGAATGAGGCGCAGCGGGCGCAAATCCCGGGCAAGCGCGCGGCGGGCGCGGCGGCGCTGAAGCTGATGGACGAGCATCTCGCCCCGCGCCCATGGTTTGTCGGCGAAAGCCTCACGCTCACCGATATCGCGCTTTACGCCTATACCCATGTCGCCGAGAGCGGCGGCTTCCGGCTGGGCGACTATCCCGCCGTGCAGGCCTGGCTGGCCCGCGTGGCGGCAAGCCCCGGCTTCATCCCGATGGACGCCTAATTGTCGCTGTCGCTGCGGCCGATCAGAGCCAAAGCCAGCAGGCCGACGACGATGACGCCGCCCGCGACGGCCGCGGTCTCGATCGTCGAGAGGCCGAGCCGCGCGTCCCGCTCCTCGAGCAGAGTCCCGCCGGGGCCAAGGCGGTAGCCAGCCAGCCGAAGCTGGGCGGGCTCGCGGCCGGCGATGCCGAGTTCCAACCCCTCGCCGAAACGCCGGATGCTGCGGCCGTCCATGGCCTGGCTCTGGCTGATCGGTGCCAGCGCCAGGCCGAACCGGGCCCGGCCGTCATGGCGTCCGCCGAGCTCAACCCTGAGCCGGGTGCCGGCGAAAGCGCCCATCCGGGCCTGCGCGGGCTCGGCGCCGGCGACGAGATCGGCGGCGTGAGCGGGCAAGGCAGGGGCGAGCTGCGCCGCGACCAAAGCGGTGGCTGTCCAGATCTTCATATCCGGCGCCCCCTTCATTCCGAACAGCGATTGCCGTCGCAGGCGACGGTTACGGCGAGATAGAGCCCGCCCACCACCGCGACCCCGATGATCGCGACAACGGCGGCGCCTTTGAGGACGGCGCGGCCGGTCCGCGCCTGGCGTTCCCTGTTGTCGGGCCGTTCCTCGCTGGGTTGGGCGGCCGCGAGACGCTGCGCGAACGACGCGCCCCCTATCGACAGCGTCAGCGGCCGGTTCGGCGACAGGCCGAGCTCGATGCCCTCGGAGAAGCGCGTCCGGATACGACCGTCCGCATTTTGGGCATGCTCGAGCGAAGTCAGCGCCAGCGCGGCGCGGGGCCGGCCGCTCTGGTCGCCGCCGAAGGGGACGCGAAATCGCGCCCCGATAAAAGCGCCCCGCCGCTGGTCGGTGAAGCTGTGCCGGTCCTCGAGGGACGCGGCCGCCGCGGGCTGGGCCGCGACGAGCATTTGAGCCGCGACGAGCACGCAGAGCGTCAGTTTTTTCATTGATTTCCTCCCCTTACGGGGACCTTGGTCGACCAGCTTTGCGGCGATCGAGCGGAGGAATTGTGGCGCTTTGCGGGCCTTAGCGATTCTTGAGCGCGAAACGCTGCAGCTTTCCGGTGGCGGTCTTGGGGAGGGCGTCGACGAACTCCACCTCGCGCGGATATTTGTAAGGGGCGATCGCGGCCTTCACATGGTCCTGCAGCGCCGCGGCGGTGGCGGAATCGGGCGCGTGGCCGGGGGCCAGGACGACGAAGGCCTTCACCTTCTGCCCGCGCTCCTCGCAGGGCGCGCCGACCACCGCGCATTCCTGAACCGCCGGGTGCGCGTAGAGCGCATTTTCGACCTCCGGCGCGGCGATATTGTACCCCGAGGAAACGATCATGTCGTCGGAGCGGGCGACGTACCAGAAATAGCCCTCCTCGTCCTTGCGGTAGGTGTCGCCGGTGACGTTCCAGCCATGGATCACATAGCTTTTCTGGCGCTCGTCGTCGAAATAGCGGCAGCCGGTCGGGCCCTTGACGGCGAGCCGGCCGGTGCCGGCGTCCATCGGCCGGTCCCCGCCATCCAGCACGGTCGCGACATAGCCGGGCACGGCCTTGCCGGTCGCGCCGGGGCGGATGTCGTCGCCGGACGCGGAGATGAAGATATGCATCATCTCGGTGGCGCCGATGCCGTCGACGATGCGGAGGCCGGTCGCCTCGCGCCATGCGTGCCAAGTCGCGGCGGGGAGGTGCTCGCCGGCGGATACGCAGGTGCGGAGCGTCGCGATGTCGTGCTCCGGCAGCATCGGGACCATCGCCTTGTAGGCGGTGGGCGCCGTGGCGAGATTGGTGACCTTGTGCCTGCCGATCGCGTCGAGCAGGGGCTTGGGGCCGGGCGTCTCGATGGTGACCGCGGCGCCGCCGAAGCGCCACGGGAAGATGAGGAGCATGCCGAGCCCGAAGGTGAAGGCGATCGGGGCCGAGCAGGCCCAGCGGTCGCCGGGCCCGGGCTTGAGGATATGGCGGGCGAAGCTGTCGGCGCTGGCGAGAATGTCGCGGTGATAGTGGACGCAGCCCTTGGGCCGCCCGGTCGTGCCCGAGGTGAAGGCAATCAGAGCGACGTCGTCGCGGTGGGTGTCGACGGGCGCAAAGCCGGTCGCGATGTCGTCGAGGCCTTCGATGCCCTTGTCGCCGTCATAGGCGATCACCGAGCCGGCCCCGCCCGCCGCGTCGAAATCGGCGCGGAAACGGGAATCGACGATCGCATGGCTGACTTTCGCGCGCTCGAGGATCGTCGCGATCTCGCCTGGGCGGAGCATCGGCATGGTCGCTACGACCACGCCGCCGGCCTTGAGCACGCCGAGCCAGGCGGCGAACAGCATCGCGTTGTTGGGTCCGCGCAGGAAGACGCGGTTGCCGGGAACCAGGCCTTCCCGCTCGACCAGCAGCCGGGCGATGCGGTCGGAAAGGTCCTTCATCCGCCCATAGGTCCAGGCGCCGGCGTCGTTCAGCACCGCCAGTGCTTCGGGGTTCTGGCCGTCGATCAGCTCGACGGCGGCGTTGAGGCGTTCCGGGTAGCGCAGCTCGGGGAGGCCGAACAGGAATTCGGGCTGCGCTTGCGGCGGCGGCAGCCGGTCGCGGATGAAGCTGTCCATCAGTCGGGCACCACCGCCATGGTTTCGATCTCGATCTTGGCGCCGGGCTCGACCAGGGCGGAGACGCCGACGACAGCCATGGCCGGAAAATTCTTCCCGATCAGGGCGCGATAGACTGTGCCGATCTCCTTCAAGCGGGCGCGGTAGTCCGCGATGTCGGTGACGTACCAGGTCATCCGCACGATATGCTCGGGTCCGGCGCCGTCCTCGGCGAGGATGGCGAGCGTATTGACCAGGATCTGGCGCAGCTGCGCGGCGAGATCGTCCGACTCGAATCGCTCCTCGGCGTTCCAGCCGACCACGCCGGCCGTGACGATGACGCGGCCTTTGGCCGAGACGCCGTTGGCATAGCCTTTCGGGCGGGGCCAGCCGGCGGGAAGCAGCCCCTTCATTTGCGGAACTCCGCGAGATGGTGGCGCGCGATCACGACCTTCTGCACCTCCGAAGCGCCTTCATAGATGCGCAGCGCCCGAATCTCGCGGTAGAGGCTCTCGACCGGTACGCCGCGGGTGACGCCCAGGCCGCCGAAAATCTGCACCGCCTTGTCGATCACCCGCTGGGCTCTGTCGGTGGCGTGGAGCTTGGCGAGCGCCGCCTCGCGGCTGTTGCGCCGGCTCTTGACGTCGCGCAGCCAGGCGGCGCGGTAAACGAGCAGGGCCGAAGCATCGACGTCGAGCACCATCTCGGCGAGCATCGACTGGACGATCGCATTGTCGGAGAGCGTGCCCTCCCCAAGCTTGCGGGTCAACGCGCGTTCCGTGGCCTCGTCGAGCGCGCGGCGCGCGAATCCCAGGGCCGCCGCGCCGACCGTGGTGCGGAACACGTCCAGCGTCGCCATCGCCTGCGCGAAGCCGCGGCCGCGCTCGCCCAGCAAAGCGGAGGCGGGGAGGCGCATATCGGTGAATTTGAGCGTGGCCAGCGGGTGGGACGCGATCACCTCGATGCGCTCGCTGTCGTCAAGCCCCTCGGTTCCGGCGTCGACGATGAAGGCGGAGACGCCCTTCGCTCCCGGCGCCTCGCCGGTGCGGGCGAAAAGCACGTAGAAATCGGCGATGCCGCCGTTCGAAATATAGGTCTTGGCCCCGTTGATCGTGTAGCCCCCGCCCGCTTCCTCGGCGCTCGTCTCCATCGACGCCACGTCGGACCCGGACGCGGGTTCGGTCAGCGCGAATGCGGCGATCTTCTCGCCCCTGGCCACCGCCGGCAGATAAGACGCCTTCTGAGCTTCCGAGCCGAACAGGCTGATCGCGCCCGATCCCAGGCCCTGCATGGCGAAGGCGAAATCGGCAAGCCCGCTATGGCGGGCGAGCGTCTCGCGGATCAATGCGAGCGAGCGGACGTCGAGATCGTCGCGCAGGCCGCCATAAGCGGCCGGGACGCAATAGCGAAGCCAGCCGCCTTCGCCGAGCCGGCGCACCAGCGTGCGGCATTCGGCGTCGACATCGCCGCCGTGCGGGGCAGCGAGTCCGGATTCGCACCACGTCTCAAGATTTTCAGCCAACTCCCTGTGAGAATTGTCGAAAAACGGCCAGTCGAGAAAGGTTCTATCGGCCATCAGTCGCCCTTGAACTCCGGCTGCCGCTTCGAGGCGAAGGCTTCGAAAGCGCGCCTGAAGTCGTTCGTCGCCATGCAGATCGCCTGGGCTTGCGCCTCCATCTCGATCGCGGTCTCCAGGCTGACCGCCCATTCGTTGTTCAGCTGGGTCTTGGTCATGCCGTGCGCGAAAGCCGGGCCATCGGCGAGGCTTCGGGCGAGCGCCTGCGCTTCGGCCAGCACGCGATCGGCGGGGACCAGGCGGTTGTGGAAACCCCAGCGTTCGCCTTCGTCGGCACTCATCACCCGGCCGGTGAAAAGGAGCTCCGCGGCCCGGCCCTGGCCGATCAGGCGCGGCAGGATAGCGCAGGCGCCCATGTCGCAGCCGGCGAGGCCGACGCGGGTGAAGAGGAAGGCGGTCTTCGTCCCGGGCGTCGCGATCCGCATGTCGGACGCCATGGCGACGATCGCCCCCGCGCCCGCGCACACTCCGTCCAGCGCCGCCACGATCGGCTGCGGGCAGGCGCGCATCGCTTTGACGAGGTCGCCGGTCATCCGGGTGAAGCGGAGCAGACCGGGCATGTCCATTTCGGTGAGCGGACCGATGATCTCGTGTACATCGCCGCCCGAGCTGAAATTGCCGCCCGCGCCCGCGATCACGACCGCTTTCACCTCCTCGACATAGGCCAGCGCCCGGAAGGTGTCGCGAAGCTCGGCATAGGAGTCGAAGGTGAGTGGGTTCTTCCGCTCCGGCCGGTTCAGCGTCACCGTCGCCACACCGTCCGCATAATCCCAGCTGAAATGCGCCGGCTGAAAGCTCTCAGGATCCATGAGCGGCCTGTCCTTTCGCGATCGAGCGCTTCAACTCCCCAAGCGCCTGATAGAGGGTTTCGCGCATCTCGCCATCCATGCCGGCGACGAGGCCATCGATCCAGTCGTGATGGGCGGCGGCGAGCCCGGCGAACTCGGCGCGGCCCTCCGCGGTCAGCCGGACGATCGACGCGCGCCGGTCGTCCGGCGAGGGCGCGATCCGCACCAGCCCGTCTTTGGCCAGCTTCTGGACGAGTTGGGTGACGTTGCCGTTCGAGACCAGGAGGGCGCCCGACAAGGCGCCCATATTCATGCCCTCGGGATGCCGGTCCAGCGCGGCGAGCACGTCGAAGCGCGGCAAGGTGGCGCCGCGCTGGCCGAGACGGCGCCGCACGTCCTTCTCGATCGCCATGGTGCAGGAGAGAAGCCGCAGCCACAGCCTGACGCTCGACCGGTCGGCGAGCGCGCCGTCATGCTTTTCGCGGATGGCGAGAGCTTCGCTCATGCGATCTCCACCGCCTCGCCGTTGCGATCGGAGAGGATCAAAGCAAGGACGACGCGCGCGACCTCGTCGGGCGCGATCAGTTCGCCCGACGGGTTGAGCCGCGCCAGCTCGGCCCTCGCCTCATTCTCGCTCCGGCCGGTCCTGACCTGGATGTTCGCCACCGACTCGACAGTCATTTCGGTATCGACGAAGCCGGGGCAGACGGCGTTCACCTTGAGGCCGGTTCCTGAATATTCGGCGGCGAGCGCGCGCGTGAGCCCCACCGCGCCGTGCTTGGCGGCGATGTAGGGCGAGGAATAAGCGAAGCCGTAAAGCCCCGCCATCGACGCGACCGTCACGATCCGCCCGCCCTCGGCCGCGAGCAGATCCGAAAGTGCCGCCTGGCAGCAGTGGAAGACGCCGTCGAGATTAACCGCCAGCATCTCCCGCCAAAGCGCCTCGGTCACCTTGGCGAAGGGCACGCCTTTGGCGGCGCCGGCATTGTTGATGAGGATCGAGATCGGCCCGTGCGCCGCCCGCGCGGCGGCGAAGGCGCGATCGACCTGGCCGCGGTCGGTCACGTCGGCGGAGAAGCCGCCTGGGCCGAGTTTTTCGGGCCGCCGCCCGATCCGGCTGACCGCGGCGCCTTCCGCCTCCAGCGCGGCGGCGACGGCGGCGCCGATCCCGGTGCCGCCGCCGGTGACGATGGCGTGACGGCCGGCGAGCCTCACGCCTTCAGCTCCGCTTCGCGTGCGAGATTGCGGGCGAGCTGCGCCATGCCGCCGAGATAGGGCGGCGGGACATGGACGCCGCGATAATCCTGGCCCGCCGCCGCCCGCAAGGTCCACATCGGGTCGATCAGATGCGGCCGAGCCAGCGCGACCAGATCGGCGCGGCCGGCGGCCAGGATCGAATTGACATGGTCGCTTTCGTAGATGTTGCCGACGGCCATGGTGGTGACCCGGCCTTCGTTCCTGACCTGGTCGGCGAAGGGCGTCTGGAACATGCGGCCGTAGATCGGCTGGCAGTCGGCCCAGGTCTGACCGGCCGAGACGTCGATCAGGTCGGCGCCTTCGGTCCAGAAGGCGCGGCCGATCTCGACCGCTTCGCCGGGAGTGACGCCCAGATCGCCCATCCAGTCGTTGGCGGAGATGCGCACCGACATCGGCTTTTCCGCAGGCCATTCGGCGCGCATGGCCCGGAAGACTTCGAGCGGGAAGCGCAGCCGGTTGTCCAGGCTTCCCCCATAATCGTCGGTGCGCTTGTTGGTGAGCGGAGTGATGAAGCTGGAGAGGAGATAGCCGTGGGCGGCGTGGAGCTCGACCATGTCGAAGCCCGCGTCCAGGCCCATTCGCAGCGCCGCGACGAACTCTTCGATCACCCGATCCATGTCGGCCCGGGTCATCGGGCGGGGGATTTGGTTGTCCGGGCTCCAGGGCACGGCCGAGGCGGCCATGAGCGGCCAGTTGCCGCTCTCCAGCGGCGCGTCATAGCCCTCCCAGCCCACCTTGGTCGAACCCTTCGGCCCGGAATGGCCGAGCTGGAGGCAGAATCTGGCTTTGCTGTGCGCGTGGACGAACTGGACGATGCGCCGCCAGGCCTCGACATGCTCCTTTCGGTACATGCCCGCGCAGCCGGGCGTGATCCGCCCCTCCGCAGAGACGCAGGTCATCTCGCTGTAGACCAGGCCCGCGCCGCCTTTGGCCCTCTCGCCATAATGGACGAGGTGGAAGTCGCCCGGCACTCCCTCCTCCGCCGAGTACATCGCCATCGGCGAGACCACGACGCGGTTGACGAGTTCCAGCTCGCGCAACCTGAAGGGCGCGAACATCGGCGGGGCGGGTTCGTTGACGGCGCGTCCCTGCGCCTTGGACTGGAACCAGCGCTCGACGTTCTCGAGCCAGGCCTTGTCGCGCAGGCGCAGGTTCTCGTGGCTGACCCGCTGCGAGCGGGTGAGCAGGGAATAAGCGAACTGGATCGGCTCGAAATGGAGGTAGCGGTCGAGAGTCTCGAACCATTCGGTCGAGTTGCGGGCGCTGTTCTGGAGCTTAAGTACCTCGAGGTTCCGCTCGGCCTGATATTCGGCGAGCGCCGCGTCGCGGTCGAGGCCGGGCCGGTTCAGCACCTCGGCGAGCTTGATCGCGTCCTCCAGCGCGAGCTTGGTGCCGGAGCCGATCGAGAAATGGGCGGTGTGGGCGGCGTCCCCGAGCAGAATCAGATTCTCGTGCGACCACTTGCCGCAGACGATGCGGCGAAAGTTGAGCCACGCCTGCGGCCCGGACAAATGGCCCGCATTGGACATGAGTCCATGGCCGTTCAGATATTGGGCGAAGAGCGTCTCGCACAACGCGATCGCTTCGAGCTGGTCCATATGATCGAAGCCAAGCCCGGCCCATGTGTCGGGATCCATCTCGACGATGAAGGTCGAAAGGTCGCCGTCGAACCGGTAGGCGTGCGCCCAGATCCAGCCCGCCTCGGTCTTCTCGAAGGCGAAGGTGAAGGCCTCGAACACCTTGTGCGTGCCGAACCAGAAGAACTTGTTTTTCCGGACCTGGATGTCGACTCCGAAATGCTCCTGGTAGCGGTCGCGGATGCGGCTGTTGGCGCCGTCGGTGGCGATGACGAGGTCGTAGCCCGCCCAATCGGCGAGATCCGCACTCCCTTCATGCTCGAAATGAAGGGTGACGCCGAGCTCCCGCGCCCGCTCCTGAAGGATGTTCAGCAGACGCGTGCGTCCGATGCCGATGAAGCCGTGGCCCGAAGAGCGGATGGTCTGCCCATGAATATGCACGTCGATATCGTCCCAATGGGCGAACTCGCTCTGGACGACGGCGCCCGAGACGGGATCGTTCGCCATCAGATTCTCGACGGTCTGGTCCGAAAAGACCACACCCCAGCCGAACGTGTCGTCGGGCCGGTTGCGCTCGAACAGGTCTATCTGATGCGCGGGATCGCGCAGCTTCATCGATGTCGCGAAGTAAAGCCCGGCCGGCCCACCGCCGAGGCACGCGATCCGCATCTCCGCCTCCAATTGCTTTAGGCCTAAAATATCCGGTTTCCGTTCGCCGCGTCAAGCGCATGTATGCGTCTTGCGCCCTCGCGGACCGCGGTCCCGCGTGTCCCACTCTAGGCAAGTGCGGGACAATGGGTTACGCCCAGTGGACGAAGCCAGAGCGTTAGATTCTGGGGATGAGCTGTGGAGACCTGACATGCGGTCCGGGGTGGGAGCTTTATCCGTGGATTCCAGAGAAAAGACGGGGGTCTTAGGGCGCGGTTCGCGGCGGGCCATGCTGCTCATCGGGACCAGTGTGCTGGTCTATGCGGCACTGCCTTCGGCCGCTTCGGCGCAGAATGAATGCGGGCCTCCGCCTCCCGGCGGCGGCACGGTCACCTGCCCGCCGAGCAACAATCCCTATCCGAACGGCATCAACTACACCAACCAGACCGAGGACCTGACCATCGTCCTCGAGCCGGGGGTACAGGTCACCGATACGGTCCACACGACCTCGACCACCAATGGCGTCAACCTCTCCATCCAGGGTGGCGACACCACACAGATCAACACCGTCGCCTCCTCCACGAACGGCGTCTTCATCGATTCGGACTTCGGCAGGGCCGACGCATTCGTGGATGTGGTCACGACGACGGGCAGCTTTTCGGACGGCGTCTTCGCGAGCAGCGGTGCGGGAACCAGCGTCTTCGCGAACAGCGTGTCGACCACGGGCAAGTACAGCACCGGCATAGAGGCGACCGGGACCGGGTCGGGGACGCCGGTGTTCGTCGGGTCGGGCTCGGTGACCACCGACAGCAAATATAGCGACGGCATCATCGCCAGCACATCCGGAGCGGTCGAGATCAACAGCGGCTCGGTCGCCACCTCCGGCAATGACAGCGACGGCATCCTGGCCAATGCCGGGACCTCGATCGACCTCGCCAGCGGCTCGGTCGCCACCGACGGCGACAATTCGGTGGGCATCGGTGCTGTCGCCGGCGGTTCGGTGATCATCAGTTCCGGATCGGTGACGACGGACAACGCCGGCAGCCCGGGGATCCAGGCGACCAGCGTCAACGGCTCGGTCACCGTCCAAAGCGGTTCGGTGACGACAATCGGCGCCAACAGCCCCGGCATCGACGCGCGCGCCGACAATGGCGACGTCAACATCAGTTCCGTCAGCGTGTCGACCCAAGGCGCCAACAGCGCCGGCATCTACGCCACCGGCGAAAATCTCATCACTATCGATTCGGGCACGGTCGGCACCACCGGCGACAATTCACCCGGCATCATCGCCCACCAATCGAGCTCGGGGGGAGGCAATAACTCAGCGTTCGTCGAAATCGCGGGCCCCGCCAATCTGATCGGCGAGGGGCCTGGCGTCGTCATCGGCAGTGCCTCGCTGACCACGGCCGGCAACAACAGCCCGGGCATCACGGGCACCTCCGCCGACGGTTTCGTCCTGATCAACAGCGGCACCCTTGCCACCGGCGGCACCAATTCAGACGGCATCGTCGCCGACGCATTCACTGACGTCGCGGTCAGCAGCGGGTCGGTCACGACGGCCCTGGCGAACAGCACCGGAATCCTCGCCGACGCGGAAACCGGCTATGTCACGATCACCAGCGGATCGGTCAGCACCGGCGGCGAATATTCCGAGGGCATCGACGCGTCCGGCTTCGGCGACGTCACCATCACCAGCGGCACGGTGACGACCGAGGGCTATGACAGCACCGGCATCCTCGCCGATTCGACCACCGGCAACGTCACCATCACCAGCGGCGGCGTCAGCACTCAAGGCGACTATTCCGAGGGCATCGACGCGCTCGCGAACGCCGGCGACGTCACCATCACCAGCACCGGATCGGTGACGACGATCGGCTATAGCAGCACCGGCATCCTGGCGAGCGCCCCTGCAGGCACGGTGACGATCACCAGCGGCACCGTCACCACGGGCGGGGACTATTCCGAAGGCATCGACGCGTCCGCCCAGGGCAACATCACCATCACCAGCGGCACGGTGACGACGACCGGCTACGACAGCAGCGGCATCGAGGCCGTCTCCGGCCTTGGCTCGATCACCATCGCCAGCGGCAACGTCACCACAGGCGAAGCTTATTCGGACGGCATTTTCGCCCGCACCAACGGCGCCGGCGACATTTCGATCACCAGCACGGGCACGGTGACGACTTCGGGATATGACAGCGAGGGGATCGAGGCCTATTCCTTCAACGGCGGCATCAGCATCGACAGCAACGCGGTCAGCACCGGCGGCGATTTCTCGGACGGCATCGACGCCAATGCGATCGACGACATCGTCATCACCAGCGATTCGGTCGCCACCGAAGGCGAGGCCAGCATCGGCATCGACGCCATCGCCTATGCCGGCGACGTCACGATCACCAGCGGCACCGTCGGCACGATCGGCGCCTTCTCCCAGGGCATCGAGGCCGTCGCCCTCAACGGCGACGTCACCGTCAACAGCGGCACGGTGACAACCGAGGGCTTGGCCAGCATCGGCATCGCCGCGGTCGGCGCCGGCGCCGGGTCCGACGTCACAATCACCTCGGGCAGCGTCACGACCGAGGGCAATCTCGCCCTTGGCATCTACGCTCGCGGCGGCAATCTGGTGACGGTGAATTCGGGCGTCGTGACGACAGGCGGCAATTATGCGCCGGGGATCGTCGCGATCCAGGACGGATCGGGACCGATGAACCAGTCGGCGCCGGAGGGCGCGGCGGCCGCGATCGGAGTCGGGCCCGGCGTCGTCATCACCAGCGATTCGGTGACCACCACGGGCAATAGCAGCCCGGGCATCATCGGCATTTCCGCCGACGGCTTCGTCCAGATCACCAGCGGCGCCGTGGCGACCGGCGGCACGGACAGCACCGGCATCAGCGCGACCGCCCTTGCCGACGTCGAGGTCAACAGCGGCACCGTCACCACCGAGCGCGACGGGTCGCTGGGCATCGACGCCTATTCCTACGGAGCCGACGTGTCGGTAACGAGCGCCTCGGTCGCCACCCGAGGCAATCATTCAACCGGCATCAGGGCCTCGTCGGACCTGTACGGCTATGGCTCGCCGACGGTCACCGTCTCGTCGGGCTCGGTCACCACCCGAGGCGACTACAGCCTCGGCATCGACGCGCGCAGCTCGAACAGCGTGGTGGTGACCTCGGGGACGGTCGGCACGATGGGGCACCATTCGACCGGGATCAGCGCGCGCCAGAACGTGTACGAGCCCGAGGAAGGATATTATTGCGAAGTCTGCGTGGAGCCGTCCGCTCCCGCGGGTGCCGCGGGCCTGCCGCTCAATCCTGGCGTCACGGTCACCAGCAACAGCGTGACCACGGCCGGAGACTACAGCCTCGGCATCGAGGGCATTTCGGCCGACGGCTTCGTCCACATCACCAGCGGCACGGTCGCAACGGGCGGCTACAGTTCGACCGGCATCTTCGCCGACGCCGAGACCGACGTCGAGATCAGCAGCGGGACGGTGACGACCGGCGGCGACTTCAGCGACGGCATCGTCGCCTACGCCGCGACCGGCGCGATCACGATCACCAGCGGCAGCGTCACCACCACCGGCCTCAACGCCGACGGCATCGTCGCCGCCGGCTATGGCGACATCGGCATCACCAGCTCCGGCACCGTCTCGACCGAGGGCGGCGGCAGCACCGGCATCTACGCCCATTCGACCGCGGGCTCGGTCGACATCGCGAGCGGGTCGGTGGCCACAATCGGCCCCGGCAGCGGCGGCATCGCCGCGGTCGCCCGGGACAATATTGGCATCGTCAGCACCGGGACGGTCTCCACGCAGGGCGACGACAGCGTCGGAATCTACGCCAACGCCTTCACGGGCATTGTCGACATCGCGAGCGGGTCGGTGACGACGGTCGGCGACAATAGCGGCGGCATCGCCGCCTTCGCGGCGGGCGACATCGACATCGCCAGCACCGGCACGGTCTCGACCCAAGGCGACAACAGCGCCGGCATCCACGCTTACTCGGCGACGGGGACGGTCGAGATCACCAGCGGCACGGTTACCACCGCCGGCGATGCCAGCGACGGCATCTTCGCCAGCGCGCCGACGGGGTCGGTCACGATCACCAGCGGAAGCGTCAGCACCGACGGGCTCGATTCCGACGGCATCGTCGCCACCGCGCCCGGCAACATCGCCGTCACCAGCACGGGCACGATTTCGACCGGGGGCGGTGACAGCACCGGCATCTTCGCCGATTCCGCCAATGGGACCGTCGACGTCACGAGCGGCACCGTGACGACCGTCGGCGACAATTCAGGCGGCATCTTCGCCAATGCTGCCGGCAACGTCACCATCGGCAGCAATATTGTGACGACGCAGGGGGACGCCAGCGACGGCATCTTTGCCCAGTCGGGCACTGGCGCGGTCACCATCACCAGCGGCAGCGTCAGCACGGACGGCCTCGGTTCCGACGGCATCGTCGCCATCGCGCCGGGCGACATCGGGATCAACAGCACCGGCACCGTCTCGACAGGCGGCAATAGCAGCACCGGCATCTTCGCCGATTCCGCCAATGGGACCGTCGACGTCGCCAGCGTGACCGTAACGACCCTGGGCGACAACTCGGCCGGGATCATCGCCCGTGCCGCCGGCGACATCACCATCGGAAATGGTTCGGTCACGACGCAGGGCGATGCCAGCGACGGCATCTTTGCCCAGTCGGACAGTGGCGCGGTCACCATCGCCAGCGGCGGCGTCGCCACCGACGGGATCGGTTCCGACGGCATCGTCGCCATCGCGCCGGGCGACATCGGGATCACCAGCACGGGCACCGTCTCGACGGGCGGCAATAGCAGCACGGGCGTCTTCGCCGATTCCGCCAATGGGACGGTCGACATCGACAGCGCCGCCGTAACGACCCTGGGCAACAACTCGGCCGGGATCATCGCCCGTGCCGCCGGCGACATCACCATCGGCAATGGTTCGGTGACGACACAAGGGGACGCCAGCGACGGCATCTTTGCTGATTCGGACAGTGGCGCGGTCACCGTCATCAGCGGCGGCGTCAGCACCGACGGGCTCGATTCCGACGGAATCGTCGCCACCGCGGCCGGCGATATCGCCATCACGAATAGCGGCACGGTGTCGACCCTGGGCGGCAACAGCACCGGCATCTTCGCCGATTCCGCGACCGGAAACGTGACCGTGGCCAGCGGCAGCGTCACCACCTCGGGCGACAATTCGCCCGGCATCGCCGCTTATGGCGAGGACCGCGTCCGGGTCGATTCGGAGATTGTTACCACGGGCGGGGCCAATTCCCCGGGCATCGTGGCCATCCAGGGCGGTCCGGGCGCCCCGGCCGCCAATCTGGCCGGTATGGATGTTCCGGGCGTGATCGGCGAGGGGCCGGGCGCCATCGTCACCAGCGACTCGATCACCACGGCGGGAAGCAATAGCCGGGGCATCACCGGCATTTCCCACGACGGCTTCGTCCAGGTCTTCAGCGGCTCGATCAACACCTCCGGCGCCAATTCAGGCGGCATCGCCGCCGACGCCGAGACCGACGTCCAGATCTCAAGCGGCTCGGTGATCACGGGCGGCAATGACAGCACCGGCATCCACGCCTTCGCCGAAACGGGCTATATCGGCATCGCCAGCGGCACCGTCCAGACCGCGGGCAACCATTCGGACGGCATCGTCGCCAGCGCCCAGGGCGACATCACGATCACGAGCTCCGTGGTCACCACGCAGGGGTTGGACAGCGACGGCATCTTCGCCCATTCGGAGGACGGCGCGATTGTCGTCACCAGCGCCATCGTGTCTACCGAAGGCGACGACAGCTTCGGCATAGCGGGCTATTCGACCTCCAACGTCACGGTCTTCTCGAACAGCGTCGCCACCGCGGGCGACAATTCCACCGGCATTCTCGCCGTGCAGGCCGCGGCGCCGGCGCCGCCACCGGCGTTGGCCGCCGAGGGCGCGAGCGCGGCGATCGGCGTCGGGCCGGGCGTCAGCATCGCCAGCGGCAGCGTTACCACCGCCGGGGCCAACAGCCCGGGCATCGTCGGCATTTCCGCCGACGGCTTCGTGCAGATCACGAGCGGCTCCGTCACCACCTCTGGCGCCAACTCGCGCGGCATCACGGCCAGCGCCGACGCCGACGTGGCGATCGACAGCGGCTCGGTCACGACCGCGGGGTCGAACAGCGACGGCATCTCCGCCGCTTCGGTGTCCGGCCCGATCGTCATCACCAGCGGCGAGGTCGGCACGGCCGGCGCTTCTTCCCGCGGAATCTTCGCATTCGCCGATAATGGATCAGTCACGGTGATCAGCGGGACGGTCAACACCGCGGGCGACAATTCGGCCGGCATTTTGGCGAGCGGCAACGGCGACGTCGCCGTCGGCAGCACCAGTGTCGCCACGACCGGCGACGACAGCGCCGGGATCGCCGCGCTCTCCGACACCGGCGCCGTGACGGTGACCAGCGGCACGGTCACCACCGTGGGCGACAATTCAACGGGCATTTTGGCGAGCGGCAACAGCGACGTCACGGTCGGCAGCACCATTGTCGC